>Ga0182004_10002060_pt1 | contig 15406 bp, 12 predicted proteins | sample Sormic07211540_1_FD_120479 | JGI IMG/M metagenome (GOLD analysis project Ga0182004, IMG submission 120479) | Endophyte microbial communities from Sorghum bicolor roots, Mead, Nebraska, USA - 072115-40_1 MetaG | ecosystem: Host-associated > Plants > Roots > Unclassified | place: USA: Nebraska...
GCGGCGCGGATGCCAGCGTGCCGTATCCGCCGTTGGTGTCGTTGCAGGTGGGGCGGGTCCGCGGGTACATGCACGTGGGGGCACGGGCAGTCTTGGGGTTGGCTCTCGGGCGCGCGGCCCGCCGAGTGTTTCCCCCAGTTTTTTTTTTTTTTTAAACCGCGGCCTTAATTTTTTTTTTATGGATGTAATAATACGGCGCCCATTGGATGGTCACTCAGGTCTGGATAGCGTCTGACGTCTTGTGTACTACGTCCTCGTGCAATTGCTTTGGCCAAATCCTATTATGGTATACGTTAATCGAGGGCAAGCAGAACTTGCTCAAAAATTTGCAAATTTCAGGTGGGTGAATTTGTGCACGGAGGCACAGATTAAACAAGAACAGGATCTTAGGGTGCTTAAGCGAGATAGGTACGCCCATTCAGTTAAGCAACTCATAATGTGACATATTAAAGGGAAAAAGGGACAGGTTAGAAAAGCACATGATTCATAAATCGCATTGGAGGCAACAAAACTAGTCATCCCTTAAATCACAAGCAATAATGTTTTAGGGTTGTCTGCAACCAACCTTTTCAAAGCTCGACAACCATTTTTAATCACAATATATTTATAAAATATATCACATGTACACTTCTATTCTATCCAAGTACTGTATTTATCAAGACAAATATACCTGTAACACTTCCGAAAATTCAAAATCAACATACAAAAAGTAGAGTAATGTGTAATCGAAGTTTGAAATTCTTTGACAACATCAAGTCACATCTATCTGTCAGAAGAAGATAAGGTTCAACCAATCGTTCCCCTTCCCCATGGTATAAGCTAAACCCCGCAACAAAAGACAAAGGAGCAAAGTCAGCACACGTTAATGCGGGGGGAAACGCTTCACAACTGGACCAGCACCTTTCATTTTTCCTCGGCGTCACCCTCAGCGGAGAAACTTTGCAAATGTCACAGTCAAACATGACTTGTTAATACCATTAATGTTAGTTATAAGGATAAGGATCTGAAATCCCTAAACACAAAAAGATAAGGATCCGAAACCATGAACTGAAGTGTTAATTTGCACTTCCTGATATCACTGCTTCACCCAAAGTATTAAAAAAAACTTTGCAATTCCTGCCGTGGAATCTCTGATACTATACCACTATGGTACACACTACTAGCGGCTAATGACAATAGACTTGAGGGGCAGTGAGGTGACAACTGACAAATGTGTGTTACCCTAACTGAACATACAAAGGGTGGGGGTTTGGAAGCAAGAATATACCTAGGTCCCTATAACAGTCAAACGTGCTTTATAACGGGTGCAGATTGTGGTGTCAAAACTCAATTCTGCTTCCCGTTTCTAGTGCCACCAACAGGGTCACCGCCGCTCGAGGATGATTCTGATGCTACCGGAAGAATCATGTCCCCTGGTATATCACTTGAGAACGAATCTTGAGCTTGTGCAATGGCACTTTGGCACTCGAAATGGGCTATCAAACCTCTTAGCTGTTACAAGAGAACAACAGATCAGTTAGCTACAAGCCATCGCACATTCTGCACAGCAGACCATTGGTTGAAATGACACAAGGCAGAACATGAATATGTTACGCATTCTGGAAAGGAAATTGCTTTAAACATACTAACCTCTTCTTGAAGTTTCTCAATCTTCTCATCTTTTAATCTAAGGGCAGCTTGCTCCCTGAAACAGAATTACACCAACTTAGATAAAAGCCAAAATAAATGTATGTTCTAGTTTCTAAATTGGTATGATCATAGTGTTCAACACCTGGAACAGTGACCAAAGAACATAACATTCAAACAAATGACCAAAAAGAAAGAAAAAAAAACCTTGATCATTCATAACTCATGAAACCATATGGAAGCTAGTGGGTCTATACCAAATTGAGCTGTCCAAAGCATTTGTGGACATAAATATTAGGATCAGTTATTAGGGAGGCAGCAAAAGCACAGTATGCATATCTTGTTGATCCATATTCTCTAGTTTGAACAAAAATAATATAAGGACTTCATCAAACAAGAAGCATTATTTAATAGATTGGTTCTGTGTTTATTTCAAATGCAACAAAGAAACTACCTTGCTTGTGCTTTTCGTATCGTTTCAATCCACATCTCCTGATTCTTGACAAGATTGCCATTAACCTGAGAAAAAGGACACAATCCAAACAATTAATACAAATGAAGGCCTGAGATAACACAAATTCTTAAGCACTAACATTTAGATGTAGCTGTAGCATATATAGTAAAGTACTCGCTTACTTCATCAAGAAATCTTTTCTCTTCCCTGAACTTTTCAAACTTTGCTTCCAACTTTTGGAGTTTTATGCTCATGGCTTTCTCAGTAGCAGCAGAAATTTCTCTCTCAGTTTCCTCTTTGACTTCTAGTAGAAGTGACTCATAGTACTACATTAGCACGGAAACCAAATAAAAACACATGGTTTTATATACAGTAGCAGATAGTAAACAACATTAAAAAACACAATAACGTATGGACTTACATTTCTTTGCTTTTCAAGTTGAAATGTAACAAGATCATTGTACTCTTCAACAATCTAAAATAGGGGAAAGTCAATGTTGTAATGCAAGGTATATAAGTTTATCAGGATGCTCTTTGAAAACAGTTAACAAAACAAATTCTTTACTTAAACACATTACAGCTTCAAATTTACTGTTTAGTAGAGCTTCACTCATTGCGGCATCACCACTGCATAGTGAACACGTGCTCTCTGCTGTGTGATCATCATGGCAATTGTACTCAACTAGCTTTCCATCTGTTTTTGACTGAATAAGCCGATGGACATAGTTGTCCCCAGCATAGTCCCAAACTTTCTGTGTCTCTAACTCAAGTGAATAGCAATGTTGTGTTTCCTTCCAGTGTTCAATAGCATGTCCACCTTTGTACCTGTGAATATCCCCAACAATTAAATCAAATAAGTTATTTAATAAATTCACAATTGACAGAATGAACATGGAATATTTTACCTTCCACAGCCAACATGGCCACAGATTAGACATATCCAAAGATTCTCCAAAGTTCCGCAAATAGAACACATGGATTTCTCTGGTTGCTGCTGACAATATCTGCAGACCTGAAAGATACTTTCAATGTAACACAAATTGCACAAGCTGCCAACAAGAGTAAACGAATGGCATACTACTTTCAATGTAACACAAATTGCACAAGCTCCCAACAAGAGCAAACGAATGGCATACTATGTTTTTTTCCTAAAGCCAGGGAAAAAAGACTATTAACAAAGCTCAAATCCAATCCATCCACTATCAAATACAAAAGGAAAGAAAGAATTGCTGAATGCACAAATTTGAAATACTGCTAGCTTGGTGATAAAAGATATTCCCATAGGCACCAATAGCATAGCTGAGTTTCATATTTCCATTTTGAATTTAAATACAGATATGGCGATGATACAATCAGCACACAGTACTGTAGTTAGTAAACTAATATAAAACAAACACATTAACCAAGTAAATCATTTCAGTCACTTACCGGGCATGAGGAGTCTGTCCATTTTGATATGCAAGAACAGTGGAAAGAATGGTTGCAGATTGTTGTGAGAATACCTCCAGGATCTTGGTCAAGTCGTTCTATTTAAAGATCGAAACAAATAAATGATGTGATCAAAATGAACTCCAAACACCATCTTGTTTGGGCTCAAATATACTAGAGAGCTGATAAAAATGCATGGCACTGAGCCTCTATAAAGCAAAGTGAACATAAAGAAGAACAATGGATATATTACATAAAACATAAAGTTTCATGTAGTATGCACTACCAAAGGAACAAAACAGATAACCTCCCAAAAGAAAACTTGTAAGCCTGTTTAACAAACATTAAATTTAACTATTTCAATGCATGGATAAACCTTCTGTCATCAATTAAGAATAGGACAAAGACACAGGGAGGCACAAATCACAATATATCACTATGAATCAACTGGAACCAGGGTTCGAAATTCAACAGCCCCATCATCACGCACAAACTTAAATATGGCCCAAGTTTTCCTAATGAATAAAGAGATAGCAAATGCACATGTGAAAAAGATCAGGTCTCACTTAGTGAGTACATCTAACTTGACATGGATCACAAACGTTCTCTTTCACATCAACCAGAGAATATATGACTGCATAAGCAGGAACCATGACTTGAATCCAAATGCGTAGGCACTGAACATTTCTAACCATTTCAGTGCAATACAAGAGGGAAAAAAACAAAGAGAGATTGTAGCTTTCAAAGTTTCAATATTCAAACAAAACAGAACACTCTACTCTAATTGTTTTTGCAAAATTGAGAGAGTTGTTCAAGACAACTAGACATACCAAGACATACTGGGCACGTAGGTTGCTCAGCCAAGTTTGTAACCGAGGTATGTGCATGCTCAATCAATTGAGTGTAGTGCACATCTTCCACAAAACGGACTTGGCAAACATCCCCCTGCACCACATAAACCTCCAATCAATAATCATTGTAAAATTTAATCACATCATCAGGGGAAAACACAATACTAAATTCAGCAGCGTAAAAAAAAAATTCAACACCTCCAGCGAAGAGAACTGCTTCCCATTGAAGTGCTTATAGAAGCTGTCTGTGGAGCTCTGAGTGTCAAAATTTATAAGAACACTGTACTGGTCCTCTGCTCCATCAGTTCTGCAACACAACCACCAATTGATACTAAAATCCACATACATGGAGATCACACACACATCAACAGAGCACATCATTAAGGAAACTAAGGCCTTGTTTAGTTCGCGAAAAGAAAAGTTTTGGGTACTGTAGCACACTTGTAACTATAGCAATTAGTGTCCCATCATGGACTAATTAGTCTTAAAGATTCGTCTCGCAAAAAACATGCAAACTATGCAGTTAGTTATTTTTTAACCAAACATTCGATGTGATGAGGCGAAAAGTTTTTGGGTGGGAACTAAACAGGGCCTAAACCAGCAAATTCACTCGGACCCAACTATTGAAACTACTCAGATTGCATCAATTGGATAAATTGGTCTCTAGGGAAGCACACAACCATGTATGATTTAAAGGGTAAGCAAAGCATAACAGGAGTGATCAGGCAATGCGAGTAACCTGACGATGCGCATCTCGAGCGTGTGGGGGACGAAGGCACCGCAGAAACGGCAGAAGTCGGCGTAGGTCATGTGATTGGGCACGGCGAGCACGCACACCCGCGGCTTCCTCCCCACCTACAAACACACACGGGGCGAGCCAACCGTGGAGGTCAGGTTCATGTCACTAGACCCTATCCACGGAAACCCCAATCAGGCGTGGCTTACCGGGAGATGAGACCAGGAGGCGGCGGCGGGCGGGTCGGGGTGGAGGACGACGACGCCTCGGGTCTCCTCGATGCGAGGGTTTCCCGAGGAGAAGTGGACTGACTCCAGCGCGCGGTCAGAGGAGGAGGGCGCGGCGGGAGGTGGCTGAGGAGCAGCGGGCTTGCCACCGGTCGCCATGGCCGGAGGCAAGGCGACGGCGAGGAAATCAGCTAGGTCCCCTAGAGAACACCATTGAAGGGAGGGGTCTTTCTGTAAAAGGGTTCCTTGGTTACGCGCCGTGCGCATCTCGGTCCCACCAGTTCGACAGGCAGGTGCCCCCACCTGTCAGCGACCAAGAGGCCAACACCACACGATTCCACCTGTCCGTGACGGGACATGGCCTCCGCTCCTGCCCGATGGCGCCGACGCTCATGGAGTCTCCTTCTCCGCATGCTCAGACGGCGAAATCCCTACGCCCAATAGTTGCTGCGCGGCGATCGTGGTGAAAACTGGAAACGTTGGTGAAGGTAAGCGTTGCTTTGGAGATTTTCTTTTGGCTGACTGCTAAGTGTTCGACGAAATGCCACCGCGCGGGGTAGTAGGATTACCGGATTGGGAGTCATGGATGTGCAACATTTGGTTTAGGGATTTAACTAAGGTTATGTATGTGTAACATTTGGCCACCTGTCATGTTGTGTCGTCAACTCGTTGTCCTTAAAACATGCATAGGCGTTGAGATGATGAGCAACATTTGGTTTCTCCAGAGTAGTTTGCTCTGGAGAAGGCAAGGAGGCAGATCTCTACAGGACATGGCTTTCAAATGCCAGTGTGCTGTTCACATCTCCTGCTTGCTACGGGCAACTGACATGGATAGGTCCATTGGGCTTGGACTTCCAGGCCGGTATCTGTCTCGTTTCTTGTGTGCGGACTTTGGTTACATCTTCCATGTACCTGTGACTTTTTGCTTGTTCGAGATAAGAAATCATGTGTTCAAAGTTTTGCTAGTTTTTCACCTATAAAAGCCTTTCTATTAAAGCATTTTAATCCTGACTCCTGGGACACGAAATGATCAATATCTTCACACAGCTTTTTTTGTTTTGTTTTAGAAGACGTACTGGGCTAATCTACCTTTGTGTAATGCTCTGATTTCTTTGAAGTTACAATATTTGAATGTCATATGCACAGATATTATCCATTTTCATTGAACCAGTACTTACTAGTATCATCCCCACTAAGTCCTGCGTACTGCGGTTATGTTGCATAGATATCTGTTACGATAAAGAAATTGCTGATGGGAAATGGTTGATGTATCCCATGTAAATAAACTTCGTCAAAGACTGTAATCTTCATACTTGTCAGGGATCAGATGATAGATGAAATGTTAGATCTCGATCTTGCCATTCCTTAGTGGAAATGTGTAAGCTTATTACCTCACATGGTGTATTTTCAATTAGCGTATCTGGAGATCTTCTGAGCTATCATCTGCCGTACGGTTATTAGTTGACTCAGCATCCCTAGAACAGAAAGTGCTAAAATTTCTTAATTTGGTTGACTATCTGAGTTCATTTACAGGATTTTGTGAAATCAATCATTTCGTTGACTTCACCTGATGCAAGTTGATGAGATCTTCAGTTCTCAATCTTTTCCAATGATAATGGAGATGACCCACAAAGGAGTTCACAACACTAAGATTCTCACCGGTATGGGGATACGCTAGTCTGAAAAACAACACTATAGTAATTTTTCCCCTCAAACATGTAAACACTATGGTAATATAGAGAAAATATTGCCTTCTTAAATACCAGATATGGGTATGGCTGGTGAAGTATCAGTGATACATAGTTCACTGCTCTTTTGCAGAGATGCTCCAGCTAGATGATATTACTGCACAATATTATTTTCTGCTGAAGTAAATAATGTATTCTTTTGGGAATGGGAACTTGTAGCTAGTTGTAGTTGTAGGGACTCAAGGAAGAGGACTCCGTACAATTTTCTTGGAATAATGGAGTCAAAGGGTGGCCTGAAATTAGTTCTGAGACATTGAATATTCAAAAATTTTGATGCTTTCAATTCAAACATACATATATTGATCGGGGGGTGTATCATGTGGGAAGTTATCCTAAATTATGAGACTATAAACTTACGATCTGAATCATCTGATTAGACTTTAGATAGCTTGGAAATTGATCTGCAAGAGGAATTAACATTTTTTTATATTACACCGAGTCCTTCGTGCTCACCACCTTTATCTGAAACCTTGATGCTGAATTTTCTAAGACCCAGCCAGGTAGATTAAATTGTAAATCTTATTCTGTTGCAAGGTTTCATCTGTCGTGTTCCTTAGAAAAAAGTAACCATGAAATAAGCTTATTTGGTTTGAGTACCGTGACTACATGATTAGTTAGAATCGTTACACTATTTAATATTTATGAGTCCTATTACTGTCACAGCAAAATAGTGGTGGTTGAAATGCAAACAGTTTTAGTTGCATATTCCATCCTTCAAGGCTTTAGCCTTAAAACCTGGCAGTTCTTCTCCATCCAAGTTCTCAGCAGTACAATTCTTCAAAAATCATAGTTTTCTTTCTTTTTTTCCTTGCCAATATCTGTTCCTTTTCCATCACAGGGTTTTAGTAAATCATGGCTGGTTCTTTGCAGCAAATTTCGAATCTATTGAGATTTGTGCTGCTTTGTTGCTGTCTGCGTTACTAGTATTGCCTTTTTACTATTGGACTATTGTCTTGTTTTGCGTACCTGATTTGTCCAAACTTGACTAACATGTTTAACTTAGTTGTTTGTTGCTAACTTGAACTGAGCAAGAGTACATCAATTTGATCTGGTCAGATTGGTTTACTATGCTTAGCTTAACATCCCCGACATGACATGATTAAATGCTGCTTAGTTGTTTCTGCATCTGAATTTGCTCTTTTGTAGTACACAATATACCCCCAGTTACCTTTTTTTTTATTTACTTTAGACTGTACTGTTTGCATGAATTTGAGATCTGTCATGAAACTAGATGGTGCATGCATCTGGATTACAGCAGTGACAACACATCGGACGCTGCTAAGAAATTACAGTGGTTGAAATGCTTACAGAAAATTCAAGTCAGTTTTCTTTTTTTTTCAGTCAAAGTCAAGGGGGAGATCGGACCTACACCTAGGCCAATCCCTTTTAATTAATCATCATCATGAGAGGATGACAAAGATTTCACTGTTTTAATCAAAACTAGACTATCTTAATGTGCTTATAATATTTAGTCGATGATGCGCACGAGTGCACTTCCCGAGCTTTCCAGCTATATGTGTCGAATCATATCACGAGGTGCATGGAAAAAAATATTAATCTCATGTTCTGATCTCGAGATGATCTGAGTAGGCATCACTGAAGACTTCATTAGTTAAAGCTAGAGTTACTCGGCTTCCAATGGTTGAAGTTCATTTTAACATTGTGTTGTTAACGCTTCCCTGCGAAGCATAATGCATAATCAACAAGATCCAACCGTGTTGTCTTGCTGCAATACAATTGCTTGCATGGAAACTGCTGTAATCTCAAGATGTTTGTATCCCATTCCTCTAACAGATTGGTTTTAGGAAGGATAGTGTGCAATGGAAGGTAAACTTCTTCACAAACTTTTTGTTTGGTTGGAAAGAGTTATTCTCTTTGTCAATTGACCTTACAACCGTATCTTTTATGCTCTATATCTGACACACTTCCTGCCTATGAACATGTATAATTAGCCAGGGCTTATATTTGTTACAACAAGAGACATTTCTAGGATGCCATTTTTAACATCTTTAAGTCGCATTTTTTATGTGCTACTACATTTCGTCATGAGTTTTTTTTGAGATAATAAATATTATTTTTGAAACCAGGAATAGTGGAAATTCTTGCTTCTTCATAGTTCTTTCACGATTTGTTATTTTATTAAACGTGCTATGCATAATTTGACCAGTTCTTTTATTTATTTCAAAAATAATTTGACCGGTTCTTTTCTCTTATTTCTTTTCAAGTGTAACAGTTGGTAATGTTCCGAACTTGCTTGCAGGGTTTTTTTGGTAGACTTGAGGCTATAGTAAAATGTTTCGCATTTACTGATTTTATTTTTAATTATACATGGAAAAATATTAACCATTATATGTTTTTACATGCCACTGAAATGTTAGACCCATCAAAGAACCCCTCTATTTAGTCCAGAAAATTCAGATTGTGACTGGAAAAGGGGAAAAATTATAAACTCATTCCATGTTTAGATACAAAATTACACCCTGGGACTTAGCTATTGAACTTATATAAATAATTAAATACGAATCTTTTTATGTTTATTACTGGATGTAGTTTTACGCATGTCAAATATTAAGAACAATGACATAATGGATACCATGTCTAGATATTAATCTTAGTTAATGACCTACTAAAAACTATGGACAGATTTGGTTTTCTGAGCAAATAACAGCATACTTAAAGAACTTCGGAAAAGGGGATAACATGAACTATGTTAAAGCGTACATATATATAAACTGGTGCACCTACTTGAAGAATTCGAGTACAATTGCCTCTAGTGTTGTATTTTAATCACATGGTTGTATTGAGACAAAATTCTATCAGTATTGCACCAGTTTAGTCCAAGAGATAAAGAACATGAAAGAAGTAAACAGAAGGAAAAAAATAATTAATTATTGAATTTATTTAGCACAAAGGCGATCTATGAGGAACCCCTTTCCTTCTGCTCATATTTGTGGCCATGTCTTCATCAGACACTCTGTTTGCAGACCGTGCACAAATATATGGTCCACTCCGTTTTTTCCGAACAAAATTTGTGCATGGCGCACTCAAATTCTCAGAGTCCGATGATCCCATGGGCTCATCAACATCAACAAGGGTTGAGTGAGTTGTGTCATCATCAGCATCATGAGGAATGAAGAAGTCAGGGCCAAGCTGCAACGTCTTGCATGGGCGCAAGTATGCTGACAAATTTTTCTTCTGCCGTAGTATATATTCTACCTGAAAATGATGCAGATTATCAAACATTTTTCATATCATGTCTTGCTAAGGACCTTTTAGAAACTGACTGACATGGATATTGCATGACAAAAAAGTTCAAATACTGCTCTTGCTAAGGACCTTTTAGATTATAATTGTTCTGCTCCTCTCTTTTAGCATGAATTATGCTGTTTTATTTTCTCAGCCACCATAATTCAGTTACATAGATAAAGTCACATAGGATAACCATAGCTTATTAGTTCGAGTTAATTACCTTGCAATCCAGAGAGCAGTGGAAATACGGTTCTTGAAGGCTCCTGTCGCAGGAGGTGCAGATATTCCCTGATCCCTTGAATTGCCTATTCTGTGGTCTCTTCTTCAGGAAAACAACCTTAGAGCTGTTAATGGTATAAGACTGCACCACGTTGATACAGAATTATAAGCCTTCTTGCATCTTGAACCTCAGAACAATACCAGACCACATGCATGCACTATGCTTAATTGATATACCTGAACACTGGAGCAATCAACAAGCTTCTCCAGGTCCTCCAGCCGGACAACATCATGGTAGACGTATCGCCGCACCTGCAGGAGCCGGTGTACACGGTGTGCTCCCACACAGTGTGGGCAGATGCTGGTGCAACAGTCAAGGCAGCAGATGTTCTTCTCGTTCTTCTTGGCGTGCTCATGGAGAGAGCATGCTACGAAGAACTTCTGTGTGTTAAGGGCCTCTAACCATGCTGGCTTCCACATTGCCTGCTGATATATTGCACAATTCCATACATTTTTTGCATCAATAAGTGGCGAATTCATATGAGAATTCACTGGTAAGCATGAAGAAGGTTAAGAGTCCTTACCATGATCATGTATGCGGCTGTAAAGGCCTCTTGTGTTGTGTGTGTTCTAGGTTGGATGGGGTGGGGAGTTTTGAAGAAGAGGGGGGGGGGAGAGAGAGAGAGAGAGAGAGAGAGAGAGAGAGAAGAGAGAGAGAGAGACGCACAGTAGAGCTTATGAAGGATGGGAGGTGGGGTGTGTGGTGGTCTTAGAAGTATTAATGAGACAACCAGGAGAGGGGGCTATATATTTGCATCACTCGGGCTTTTGACAGTTGACTCCTTAATCTATGGCACTATCGTGGAATGCACCTTGCTTTAAGACAGAGTGATGGGCATGTGTAGTTACTTTATGAATCAAATTTAGGACATGTTCCGTAATTGCTGTTGTAAGTGCTGGGGCTGTACTTCAAAAAGGGTAGCGGATTTTGTAATTTCATTCGGAGGGCCTTCAATATCAGTTTGTGCCAGGACGATTCCTTGCTGGAGTTGATCCTATCAAGATTAGTAATAGGTGCTCTGAGATCATACATAATTTTGGCACACTTTCCCTTGTCATAGAAAAGTCTGTTTGATTTCATTGATAGTATCACCATGTTAATCTTGAAATAGATAATTCATTTTTTTTTGGAGAATTTCACAGTTGACAGGTGCTGCTTCAATTTTCAAAACTGGTTCAAATGAACTGTGTCAGTTTTGCATGACCGCAATCATGAATTTCTATTGCCCAATGTGATAACTTGGACAAGTGGTCAATTACCGAATCACCATATAAATTTATATGATATCATAATTTTCAGAATCATGACAAGTTACCATGCAGAGCAGATTATTGTAAGTTAAAATCTTACTCATTCTTGTTAATTCTTGTTGTTGATTGAAATATTTTGCAAGTTCAATTGTGTTGACATTGGAACACACCAAGGCCTGAAGTTTTACCAAATAGATCCTTTGCATCTCTTGGAGATTGGGCTAATGTGACATGTACATAGTTAGCCAACAAAACACACAAAAACAATTCTGGAGGGAAGAAAGGGGAGGTGGGGAGGTGAGGCGAACGTGGATGCTGTTTCTAGTGTTTCCCAACCCTTGTGCCAACTTTTTAACTTATGACTAAAGCTCAAATCTCTAGCCTTGGCACCAGAGCTCACCTCTCTTAAACAAAAAATTATGCAGTGCCCAAGGAGCCACTTTGATTCCTTGTTTGGAGCCTTATGTGTGGGGGCGAGTACGGCCTTTCTTGGGCAACACATGCATACAATACAAATCGACAGCCTCCACTAACAAATTACTGCCTTGGGCTTTGCCCCCATCGTGTTTGCTACAGGATAGGTTCTGTTTTACTTGACTTTTAAACTTCAAATGGTACACTACAAAATCTGCTTGAGTTGTGTATTCTGTGGATTGTTTTGGGGAATCTGTATTCTTTTCACCCTTCAGCTGTTTTTGTCTCGAATACAAATTTGTATGGTTTGAATGGAATTGCTAAAGTGATGTTACAGTTACTTTCTGTGGGTTAAAGTCTGATGATATGGAGTGTGGAGTATGGACTACTACCATTTATTTCTGCTGTAAAACCTTTTGACATGGACATCATTTTGGCCGTGTTACTACAATTGCAGCGATCAATAAGTTGTCTCTGTTTGGCCTTTACAGGTATGTGTTCTAGATTCCAGAAGAGTAATACTGATCGAATCCATCTAACTGCAGTGTTGTGGCTTTAACGTATTCCAGGTGTGGATCTGATTTGCAATGGCTTATCAGGATTCAGGCCGGGGATGATAAGGTTTGTAAATGAATTTCTTCGCCATGCATTGAGTTGTTTTTTCTGTGCTGTCTCATGGTTTGCACTCTAGAACCTTTGACATGGGATTGTACCATTCATCAGACTGTGGGTGCGAGTTTCTTTTTCTGATGGCACATCAAAAAAGCCTGAACTGTCTTGCAGAGAATAGTCCATTATCCCAGGGAAGCTGGTGAGTTGATAGTTCCTCCTTGAACTGTCTGATTGGTCTCCAACTCTGCAAGTCAAAACAGGCATGAACCAATAACATGATTATAACAAAAGCAATTGCTCGATTTCGTATCTCAACTGTTTTTAATAAATATCTTTACCATGATTGCATTTATTCTTTCCACTTGTACCTGATGTTAGATAGGAAAAGAACTGTTCTTTTAGTTCTTATATATAGTTTGATCAAATTATTATGAATTTCAGGAAAAGACATTTCATCATCATTTTTTATATGTAATGCTGTTGCTGCTGAATGTCCATAGTAGAGGAGAGTGGTTGAGCTTGACATATAGCTGTGATCGGTGTAGGGTATTTTTGGCATGCGTGGGCGCGGATAAACAGAATCCTACAGCAATAAGGTTCTCACTCTGTTTGCTATTCTTCAGTTAGTCAGGTTTAATCCTTTGTATTCCCTGAACCAAAAAAGAAAAAAAAAAGGTGATCTGTTACGCCGAGTTTACTCAAAACTAGAAGAAAAACTTTCTAGTGTGTTTGGACGAGGGAGTTACTGTAGGGACTTTCAGATTTTGCCTTCGTTTTATCTAATCTAGGAATTTGGAATGACATCCTTGTATCCAAACAAGCATTACCGGCAGGACTTTTTATTGAAATAGTAGTGCTCAACCAACTTGGAACTCACATGTGAAGTAGAAAGCTTCGTTCTCGTAGAGCATATCCTTAAAGAACATTGCTAGCTACAAGTACTCCAAGCATTTTCTAAGCATAAACACAAAACTCCAAGGCTAATAAGCCATTGAGCTTCCATAGCAGTCACCCATAGGACTTGACCCTATGGCGGCGTACGTCCTCAACTTGTCTTGGTGAATTAGGGCTAGCTAGCTAGGACTAGTAATATTTATTTATTTTTTCGACGAGCAGGACACTACTAATAATCTACCTAAGCGAGATATTGAAAACATTTCCTAGCTAGGCTTAAATACAAAACTCCGACGAGGCCAATAAGCCCTTGAGCTCATAGCATATACTAATATTACTCCCTCTATATCCTAAATTATAAGTTATTCCAAGAATTTTGGAGAGTCAAAGTATCTAAGTTTGATTAAAATTAAAAAAAATATAAAATTTTTTGACATCAAATAGATATACTATAAAATTATAATTAATAAAGAACCTAATAATACTTAGTTAATATCATAAATGTTATTATCCACCATATAAATTTGGTCAAATTTGAGATGCTTTGACTCTACAAGATTCTTGGAATGACTTACAATAATTTGAAATGGAGGGAGTAGCATTTCTCCATGAAAATTTGACCCAAGTAGAAACAGGGCGTCCTTAACTTTGTCTTGGGGAAGAATTAGACTATTATTAGGACACTGGTCTATGAGTGATGTCGAAGCAATGGATGTTGTGTAGTGTAGGTGCCCTATAATCATGAATCTAGCTTGGCCACACAGCACCCACGTAGACCTAAATATCATATCGTGCATGCTCTAACAAAAGGAGCTTTGCTACTGATGAAGCATCAGAATAATCTGTGTGTCATGGCCTCATGGTTGGTTCTAACACCGCTTTGTCGGTCTCATGGGCTTAATCTCTGGTCAAATCGCCCTCTCCACACCATTAACAAAAAAAGGCGTTCAAAACGTACGGACGCCTGCCCGGCCGGTTCACTCTAGCTCGTCAAGCGATCCTTTTTCACCATGACGTGTGGGGCCCATGTGCCCGGGACCCAGGCGCCAACGGGCGAGGCTAGCCTGTGGGTGGGTAAAGAACAGTGACGTGGATCGGAAAGAAAGAGAGAAAAAACACGAGTAGTACAAAGATGCCGGCGTGCGTGTGCACCGCCCGCACGTGTGCACGTACGCTCTCTGCGTAGACAATCCGAAGCACGCACACGTGGCGTGGTGGGGGCAGGGGGCGGGCGGTTGGTGCCCGCCACGTGAGGGCGTCTGACACAAGGTTAATGCGGGGAGGCCGCCTCACGTGCAGGGCATCGGAGGCCGCGTAGGATAGGATGCGCTGTGGCAGAGTCCCTGTGGACCTCGTTGCGGCTTGCTTTGTTGCCGTTCCAGAGGTTAACTGCAAAATGGATTATGGGCCTGTTGGCCTTGTTTAGTTCTTTATAAATTTTACAAAATTTTTCAGCATCGAATATTACATCACATGTATGGAACATTAAATATAAATAAATAATAAATAATTATATAATTTACCTATAATTTGTGAGACGAATCTTTTGAGACTAGTTAGTCTATAATTGGACAATATTTGTCAAATACAAATGAAAGTGCTACAGTGTCCATTTTGCAAAAACTTTTGCAAGTAAA
>Ga0182004_10002061_pt1 | contig 15406 bp, 15 predicted proteins | sample Sormic07211540_1_FD_120479 | JGI IMG/M metagenome (GOLD analysis project Ga0182004, IMG submission 120479) | Endophyte microbial communities from Sorghum bicolor roots, Mead, Nebraska, USA - 072115-40_1 MetaG | ecosystem: Host-associated > Plants > Roots > Unclassified | place: USA: Nebraska...
AAAAAAAAAAATAAAAAAAAAAAAAAAAAAAAAAAAAAAAAAAAAAAAAAAAAAAAAAAAAAAACAAAAAAAAAAATGTAAAATAAATAAGAAAAAATAATAAATTTTTTTAGAAAAAAAAAAAAAAAAAAGGGGGGGGGGGGGGGGACACATACCTCAAAGCAAAACTGTCCATTTTCACCCACTAACTTCCGCTGTGGCTTTACATTTTCTGGTCCATGTGTTAAAGTAACCTATACCAACCCATCACAATTGTAAGGATAGTATTTGAAGTGATCTCAACAAAACAAAAGGAAGGATTAAGATAGTACCATTGCTTTTGAATTCGGAGTAACTGTTCGAACAATACCACATACATCATATCTAACTGATCTGATATCATCAATACTGGCCAAATTTGGTAAAATCTAATGGAAAAGAATGTATTTAGTTAAAACATGAAACCCAAGGCAAGTGAGCTAACGGAAGATAAGATTCCCCCAAGCAAACTTAATATTACCATAAAATTCTCCAAACGATTGAACTTATAATGATCCTTCTCAGCAGTTATAGTATACTTCTTGGATGTAACCTACACAAGGGCAGCACAGATGACAATTCATTAAAAATGAAGAACTGGTAATAGTGAGTTAACTTTAAGTGCTGCACTGAGCAAGTGCACAAGCTATAAAACATGTGAAGTGCCTTGTTTTTTTTTGGTTGAATTTGAGGGAGCAAGTGATGGCGAAAACACAATTATGAACCCTTCCCATTTGAATGGTGATGTGGACGCTTTCATCAGCAAGGCATATGCACGTCCCATGAAGGGAGCTGTGTCCACAAGTGGCTGAAGCCGAGTTGTTAGCGCCAGTTTAGCTTCTCAGAGAGATTGTTTCAGTTAGTTCAGAGTCCAGAGAAGAAGTAGCAGGTTGTAAGACAGGGAGTAGAGCTGCATCTATATAGAGTATCGGCCGAGTCATTGTAATCAAGAAAGCAATAGACTCAATTGTCAATTCCACTTAATCAGGTTGCTCAGAGCCTCTGGTTGAGGTCGAGTACGCCTCCACCAACCTCTTCCTACTTATAATCTGGTTTGGTACATGAATCTGGTAGTTCACTTAATTTTACAAGTTAATAATCAGGTACTATGTTTGGTTTGTCTTCTACCATGTAATCCATTCTTTCCTCCTTTTTTTTTGCCTCATTGCTTGTTTATTTCTGTAAATTGCAGAAAGACCTCATTTGTATATGGTACTTGTGCCTGAATGACAAAGAGGTAACTAAGGGTGTGTTTGGTTGCATGAGCTAGGCTAGCCAGGCTTAAATTGTAAGCCAGGCTAATTCAAGCTTGGCTCTAAATACAATCTGCTGTTGTTAGGTTCGCTCATATAAGCTAAGCCTGTATAGCAAATCTGTTGGTTGGTTGCCTGGATATAGTGATAGAAAGACTTTGCACTGTATTCTGGTGGACTTACCCCTACCAAGATTTGGGTGCAGTAAAGCTTCAGTTTACTGCATACAGGTTCGATTTGGAAAGCTTGGAGCAAGATTTGTGGGCTCAATTAGTATTCGTGTACTAATAACATGATTTATTTGGTGGAGAATATATAAATCAAGGGAGCGGTGAGCAAGATTTGCTTCGTCCTGCCACCCACATCGGTGGCCAGGCACCCAATCCCACCGCTGAGCAGCAAGAGGGACAGAACAAGTGGCAGGATCGAATGGGCCTTGATGCTGAAGCCACACCCGCTCTCCACAACGTCATAGGCATCAACCTCGCATACTACTATGACAGCCCCAGTGACGGCGGCGGAAGTGGCGGCGGATCCAGTTCCATGAAGCAGGAGTCACAAGCAGGGTGAGTGCAACTGGTGACGAAGGGAGGCCAATGCAGATGAGGGCCCCGCTACGACGCATGTGCCACCGTATTCAGGCTCAGGCCATCCATGCGGTAGTCGGCAACCAGAGCAGCTCGTCGTGGTGGAAGAACACCAGGAAGTGAGCTGAATCAGCCACTGCCCTTATACAAGCCTGGCTCTGTGGAAACGCAGAGCCTGAGCATTTCCAGCAATGCAGGCGCGCACACTCTTTTTGGCTTGTACAAGCCTGGCTTAGAAGCTAGCCAGGCATCCAAACAAACCAAAGTTTCATTACCTAAGGCTGGACAGGAGGTAAGCCACCCAACCAAACACTGCCTAAGGGTCTGGTAACTCTGGTTGGTTACTTGGACAAGCCTAAGCCTGCTGCCTGCATAAGGGCTAACGTAGACCAAGCCAAGCCAAGCCAGGCTAATTGTACGAATTATGGTGGTGTTTGGTTGTGTTGCACAGGGCTCTTTGGACTAGGTGAGCCTATGTTTGGTTGGTTGCATAGGGGTTGTGCTGCATTGATGGATGCAAAAGGTTGTGTTTGGTAGCTTGTATTGGACCACATGTGTTCACCAAGTTGAGCTTCATGGTGAGATTACCAACCTAGGAAGGCGAGTTTTAACTTTTATAACCATACTATCCATTCTCTCCTCAACCTCAGTGCACAAGTACATCAGACTAATTTAGAACAGCTCACATGACAACATCTGAATCCTTGAGTATTGACTGGAACCAAAGATTTCGGAATTAACCAATACTCATGAAGTTCGGTACCAAAGGTTTATGTCTACAGGAATACTCAGGAAGTCAGGATACCAAGGTTTCAGTTCTCAAAAACAAGTTTCAAACAAGGGACACTTATAAGAGATCAACATTTATAATTGTGTGTCGTAGACCAAAACATCAGATTTTTTTATGCTCAAAACTGAAACATGTCTATACAGTAGGGATCTCTTTGAAATTGAGATAACAATCAAGCTATGGAAAGAAACAATAAGCACACAAAACTATAATCAGAAGTAACAATCACATAGTTACACTGTATGAAAACTCTTCAATACATCGACTTCCTGACACCAACATATGAGCACCTTTGACAACTCTCAACATGCACACCTTTGACAACTCTTAACAAGGTTCAGACTTTCTCATAACCTGAAAAGGAACTCTGATTTTGCACTTCATTTTACTCTGAACGTGTACTCCTCTCTTCTTCAGTGACAAACAAATCAAGAATATCTTGCAGAGCATGTGGGCTATGGCGCATCATGAGGAGAGCGGATGCTGAATCGAGCAAAGGCAAGGGAGGTAGCATGACGAGGACCCATGGCAGAGGTCATCGAGAACCAGCAAACCACTACCGAGATGGTTGAGGTCCAACACCACTACCGTACTCATAGCTCGAACAAGATGGTCCCTTTGCACAATCTCTCGCACTACTAGGGTTACAATTCAGCAGCTATTGGAAGTGATTTGAGATGGTCCCTTTGCACAATCTCTCGCACTACTAGGGTTACAATTCAGCAGCTATTGGAAGTGATTTGAGATGAGAATACAGAGAGAAAAGAATGTGACTAGGATGGACAATCAATTTGGTGGCAGCTGGTAGTGAGATTTGGTGTCTCCAGAATTGAACAACTGTGACAGAGGAGACGCAGGGAGCAAAAGAGAACAAGAGGGAGGGCAGAGCAATTTGGGAAGAGGAGGTGAGTGTATCAGAGAAACCCTTGTGAATCGCTGCAAAAGCTGATGCAGGTGCAGCCCTTGAAAGAGCAGGAGCAAGTGCAGATGCTGCACTGGCGCGGCATAGCCTAGTATGCCCATCAATTGTGTTTTTGTGGATGCAGCCCACATGATGCTTTAAACAGCATGCAAGCCTGTATAAGGCCCTACAGGCAAACCAAACACAAGTTTGCAGCCCACTAGCCTGGATAGCCTCTAAAGCAGGCAGCCAATCAGACTCTAACAAAACATATATCAGGTATTGCCTTGCTTGTCTTGTCCTATTCCAATATGCAGTAGAATTTAGCTTATTAGTATTGCTCATAAGCATTAAAAATACAGGCACTTCAATTTTAGGCATCTCAACTAATATCTATGCAAGACATATCTAGTCTAGTTTCTAATATAAACTCGCAGCTTCTATGTAAGACTTATGTTGACCCACCAAACTGAGTTCATAATTTTCTCTTCCCTTTTGTAGTTAATTAATTATGTTACTTTTCAGTGTCAAATATCAATTAGTCATGCTTAAATATTATCATCATCTTGCAACTTGCTAGGTTGCACCACAAACACCATATTAAATAACTAAGAAACCAAGTCATAGAACAATTAGGTTAAGTTCATCATAATTCATAACAATGGGCATGAATGCACAAAGAAAAGGTGACATTAACATGAGAAGAGACTTCAAAGATCAACATATATGGTAGTTTTTATATGTCAAATAAAATCAGTCTAATACCTGATCAAGTCTGTAGTATCCGAGACTATCTGTTATGGCTCTCGACTGCCCATCAACTATAACATTGGCACTCTCCACACCAGCACCGTAACCATCAATAACACGCCCTCCAACAGAAAATCCAGTAACCTAGTTAAATTTATATAAGAAATTCTTAAGAAGTTAGTAATCATATGGACAATCCAGGAGGAAGATAAACAAAAATAGAGCATATGAATGAATATCAATCGGTTAAATCGAAAAAAAAGAGCCAACTGTCATACAATACAAACACTTATTATGCCCAGCCAACCTTGCAACAGCTTTGACTAATAGAATCATGTATACTTTTCTATTTGTATATCCACCTGTCATTTCTACTACCTTTTATTCTGAATGCATAAAGGCTTACCCACTAATAATATTTTCCTCGAGTGCATAATAGATATTTATTGTTCATCATCCTGAGGCAAACTACTTTCACGGAAACTATAAGATGTGAATCATTTTCAGGCAGTACCTGGAATTTTTGGGGAATGGTCAAATGACTGTGCTCAACAGAAACAGGAAGTGAAGATGGTGAAATATCAAAGACGGTGTTCTCCCCCTTGTAGTATGGCAGCAGCTCATAGCTACCTGCATATAACAGACAACAGTCAACAAGTAACGTCATATAAGGAGTTTAGGGACCCGGAAAGAGCAGAACAGGATTCCCAATGTACAGGACCAAACAATTAAAGTGTTTACCACTGGTTCAGCATGAATACAAGGAATCAGTTTTGTGGTTTATTTGGTAATTAGTTTGTTTAAAATAGCAGGCTATACACACTTAACAGTAGGAGGTTCTGCTAAGGCTAAAACCAGGCTATACTGGGCTACAAATAGAAGCACACTGTATAAAACAGCTATAGAGTTAGATGAGCAGAGGTATTTAAAATGATACTTCATGTATTGATGCACTTTACGACATCCAATGTACATGTGTCAATTGCCAACAGGAAAACCTGAACAACTTTCATGAAGAAGAAATTCGACATAACGATTCCATTGCACTAAGGTGACATTTTATAAGTTCAATATAAATTATCAACTTACCACAAGGTAGTGATCTAAACGTGAACTTCCCATCAGCACCAGATATTGCATGGCAAAGAGCACCTTCCTTGGGTGCATCACTGAAACCTTGTGGACAAGGGACCTCCGTTACATCATTTGAATACAAATATAGGTGGACTCCCACTATCGGGTTTCCCTGGCAAAGAAAATGCATAGAATACATTCAACATAAGAATTTGCATTTGCTAAACAATGAAGATCAAAATTTAAAGCAGACATGCAATCATATGGTTTTAGTGTTAGTTATTATCAATAAAAGAACCATTCAGCTTCCAACCTGTGCAACCACAGTGCCATAAATGTCATATCCAGATACAAAGAAGACATCATCTGCCACGACGTTTCCAAATCGCAAGTCAACCTGTACATAATAAAATGTACTGTGTAAGACAATAAGATCATTGTAATAACATCCCATCCAATGGAAAGCATGCATGATCTTAACCTCTGGTGAGCCTCTCAACTCGATTTTGTAATCAGGATGAGAAGCACGTAATCTGTAACGCCCTGGAAAAGGAGCATAAACATAAGGAGAAAACACAATGGCTTTGTGGGGAAAAAACTGTTTTTTTAACAATATTAGTCTAAGGCCACTAATAATGCAGAGACAGATAACATGAAATCAAGAAATAATCATAAAATAAATTATAACCCACTCAGCACTCAAATTACTAAACCAATGGTCTGTGGTGATAATAAAGAGGCTGATGGGATGTGGTGGTCCAACGTGCTGAACGTGGAGAGGAAGACAGGACCACAAACAAGTTAGATCGTCCGTGATTGTACGAGGTGCTGGGCATAGGGGGCATATTTTGGGCATTTGAAACATCGTGAGCAGGTCATGAAAGGATTATCTCCCTACTTTCCAGTGGAAAATTAAGAGTTCAGTCAGATTCAGATCAAAGCAAATTCTAAATTTCACACTTTCAAAGTAACAAAAATGCTATTGCAAAATAAGTAAATGACCCATTCTCAGTATTATGGTAGAATTTGTAAACAAAAATATCACATTAGTGGCTTAAAATGGAATCATATCATATATCACTTTTTTTTGTTAGGTAGAACTAGAACTGCCTAACAACTGCATGTGACATATACAGGAAATGAAGAATACTCATACCAATTTTACGTGTATAGCAAGGACACTAAGGAAAAACCTGGAATTATGTTTGTAAATGAATATTCTCCTGATGATGATGTTGAAGCAGATGCAATCAACTCATCAGAATCTGTCATCAGCTCAACTTTCACACCAGCAGGTCCTCCCCCTTTTGAGCAGCTCTTACCACCAACAGCTCCCACTACTTTACCGGATATCATAAACCTGCATGGTGTACCATGCATTAACAGTTGAAGCTTCAATGTGATTCTTGTTCACACAAAAACAAACTAAACGACTAAAGGAACAAACCCAGTGAATTGGAAATTTATATCCGCATTTCCATTGCAGCCATTGTGATCGATGATGACAGGAACCTGTAGTGTTAGGTGAACATGTCATCCAATAAAAGAACAAAAGACAAAGATAACATGGGAAACAAAGGAAAGAATCGGTCAAGGAATTATTTTACAGTTTCAGGCTTCCATGACCATCCCTTGGGCCCCTTAACTCTGACCATGAATGAACCCTGTGGTGACAGAAGCGACAAGCATAAATAGCAGAGATCAAATTTATTTTAGTGACAATGGGAGAGAATATCAAAATTATGATCTTAGCTACTTCCTCCAGGAAAAAAATAGGTGTTGTTTTGGATGTCAGACAGTCACAGAATAACTATCTTTGTGTAATATATTCATAAGGAGCTTACATACTTTGATAACTATAATTAATTAATTAGTAGTATAAACATATACAAGATGTATCAATGGTGTAATATTATGAAACTATTTTTTAAAGGAAGATCAGGTAATACTATTTCTAGAAGTTCAATTGAAATATTAAAAAGGATATTGACGATAAAATCTTAAACAGTGCAACATGCTGACAGTAGCCAAAACATAACATGTTTTGTGACAGGAGTAGTGCCCTTTAACCCTTGCTCCTACTTGCAATAAAATTATATGTATATGTAAATAAAATGAGAACACATGAAAGACAATCCGGAACTAAAGCAAACAAAAACACAAAGATACCTTATCATAAACTGGGATAAAATAGTAGCCATTAGGAGCACACTGTGTGCTTTCTTTAACCAAACCATCAACAGTACAGAGCTCAACCTGATACAGAAAGTTAAGAGAGGAATCAGTTCGAGGTTTAGTGCAAATCATAAATAAACATAAAAACATATGCACCAAGGCCCAAGCACAAGCATGATTAATGGAATACGCGCAGAAACAAATAGAAGAATCCTACAATAGTAGTCATGTCTCAAAAGTAATATTAATCTCTACAGACTACAGTTTGCATAGTCACTATACAAGAGACGAAAATATCCATCTGCAGCATACTACATACACCTTTATAGGAGTGAAAAAAAAAAGGAGTAATCCATTGCTTGTTGAGACCTGATAGCACAGGGAAAATCATGGAATACTTAACTAGTAGTAGTATAAACTCTTAAGAGAATTATTCAAGTGACTATGGAGTACATACCAACTATTACACTTACAAGTGAACCACAAGAAAATTACAGCCGCCGTCAAATGAATTTCAAGCATTTACAGCATTCTCACCGTCATGAACCTCCAAACACATGAAACTAACACGAAGTTCATCTGTCCTATACATAATTGGATTTTGAGTCTGAGCATTCAAATCACCCCCAGCATAATTGGTGTCCAGCAAACACCAAAGCTACCAGAAAGAAGAAATCACTATGTACAAGCATTGTTTCAGTCCTCAAAACACCAGCAGGGCAACATCTTGTGCCCTAATGGTAATTCTAAATAGTCTGGATAGAATGTAGACTCGCTATACCCAACCAGGCAAACCCATATGACCGTGATCGGAATACCACGGAACAACAGTCAATCCGAAAGTAAGATAGTTGTTTGAGCAGGGGTGGCAACTCAACATCATGCAACCAGAACGTGGTCAGCTCTCCATGAGGTCCACTTCAAGTGAACGACCTCAAGCAAGTGTAAGTTTAGACTATCCGAATCATGCATAAAAACACCAGCCAAAGCTCGATAGGCAAGGACAGCTAGCTGAGTGCAACTACAAAGCTTCAAGTCTACGTGATGGGATAAGATAGTCCCAAAATACAAAAACTGACGAGGGCGGGGAGCGGACGGCAATACCGTGATGTCGGAGTAATCGAGCTTGGAATCCGACGCCTTCCTCGATTTGGCCAAGCCAGAGCTCGCCTGAAACCACCCAAAACCCCAAGTCGCATCAGTGTGACAAGCCACACCTAACCAAAGTGAAACACACTGCACACGGAGATCGAGCAACATGAGGAACGCCAACCTCGACGAAGCCGCCGCAACCGTGGATCTCGTCAGAGGCGGCAACGGCGGAGAAGAAGGCGAGCAGGAGGGCGAGGAGGATGGGGAGACGACGGCGGGTATCCATAGATAGATCGGATCTAGTCTAGCGGAAGCGGAGCATGCCACCGGGGGGAGACGACGGCGAGATCGAGATGTGCGGGGGCGGTGTGTAATAGTGGTAGCTGTGGAGTTTGATTGATTTTGCTAGCACACGCTTGGGCCGCTGTGGACCTGTGCCCCTGTGGTGCGGGAATGGGCTTTTCTTTCTGGGGCTTTAGGTGCAGTGTAGATGTACGCCATCGGGTTGGGCTGGGATAATGGGCTTGACAAAATGAGAGCCATGCCCAGATGCCCCCACACAATTTTTCTTTCAGAAAAGGGTCCTTTGATCCCATCGATTTTTACAGTCGTTCGATTTGCCTTGCTCATCTACAAAACGGTTTTTTTACTTCTCTTATTATCTTAATTTTTATTAAAAATTTTTGGCTTTGCATCCTCGATGGGTTTGAAAAATATTCTATTAATCTTAAAAAAATAGAAACTTTGACTTAGATAAAAACTATGAAACTAGTTTCATACTTTTTTCTAATTTCATTCTCTATCTTATGGTGTCGACTCTCCTTGGGATGCTCTATTTGCTAGTATATGCTCTTGTTATCTTTTACAATTAGTCTACATTGATGCTGAAGTGACTTAGATGAGAATGCAAGTGTCATATTATCATATCATATTTAATATTAGTATGAACACAAAAAATGTCACTCGATCGTGCCGTGACACTTGATCTTATCTATACAAATATATGTCATGTGTGCACCCATTTAGATTTTGTTATCGCACGACACTCCATAGGTCATTGTACTAAAACTTAATTAAATTCAATAGTTTGTAAAACTTATTTAAATATATTACACGAAGGGTGCATGTATGTATATGTATGACAGGTACATGCAGGCCTGTTTGGTAGGGTTCTCACGAAGGGCTTTTCTAGAGGAGCCGGAGCTGTTTTGGTGAAACCACAAATTGTGGCTTCGCCAAAACAACTCCAGCTCATCTGCTTTTTACTCAAAAATGACTTCTCCAAAAAAATGTTTGGCAGAGCTTCTCTGGAGGAGCCAGAGCTGAAACCGAAGAGGCACCCTGCCAAACAGGTCCTTATCTTGAGCAAGAGACCAACATCAACTATGGTCTCAAGGATGCTCCATCAACACTTATTTCTAGTAAAATAGTCCATCAAGATTCAAACAATTTCAAGCAAGGCACCATAAAATAGAGCATGGTTTTAGAAAAAACTTAAACTAGTTCGTAATTTTTAGGTAAAACAAAAATTCTATGATTTTTCTAAGATTGAACTACAATTAGGATTTTTATTTCTATTGTAAAATATATTTTGATATTTTATTTGAATTTTCTTATCATTTATTGATGTTTCTTAAAAATATATTTCTAGTTTGGTTTACGTGTTGGGACTTTTAACTCCACCTAATTTATCCCTTATGGTGTCGTGTTAGCAAAAAAAAACTACCATCAAAATCGCATAGGGTGCAAAACCAATGGTTTTAAAAAGTTAAAATAGGTTTAAAACGAGTTTATAGATAGAGTAGGTAAATCGGTCGACCGCAAAAATTAAAGGAGTCATTTCTTCTTTTTCTTTTTCTCAACAGAGGGCCTTGGTTGGAGGCATGTACGACGGTCCTGATATTGTTATGGATATTTTTGTTTTCTTTAAAGGATCTTGGTGCATAGTATTTATGTAGAAAGCATGACATTGTTGGGCAAATTTTGCAAGGTTCGAGAGGAACTTCCCTAGTACACTAGCACTTGATCAGTATCCTAAAGAATTCAAAATGATATGATCTAGAAGATTATGATTTGTCCTAAAAACACTATTTATACTTTTTTCTTAGTGAGTTTTTCTGTAGTGTCTCATCATTGTGGTTTGTTTACAACGACTAGTATTTAGAATGTTGAAGCATTATGTGTGGATTTTGATGGTCAAAAACTTGAGACGCAGATTTTATCTTGGTTTAGACTCGTGCCCTACGTCTACCACATATTCTGCGTTAAGTATCAGAGGGAAGTTACAAGAGAGCAGGGGATAATGATGTGAGTACATGTCTTGAGAGCTCAAAGCCTCGTATAGTCATATCTAGTAGAACCCTTGGACTCCCTTAGTGACTAACATACTCACTAAAGCTCAAACAAATCTCTCCATTCATATTTGCTTACTAGAGATGGTATTGTTGTGAGATTAAAGTGATCTAGTGTGTTTTCTTTAAGAGATAGCATCTAGTGACACTAGTTAATCAATTTGGTTGTGGTTTTCTTTATTATTCTTTGTAGTTATCGTCATGGTTGAAGAGTCGAATTCTCTTAAGTTTAACTATGAATATAGAACATTTGTATTTCTAAATAAGTTTATTATAGAAGTATATTACATGTTCAATTCAAAACTTATTATATATTATAAATATTAATATTTTTATATATTTTTTTTAAATTTTAAAAGGTTCGTCTCGTTGCTTATCAGTAAAGGAGATGTTCGTTTATTTTGAGATTTTGGGACAGTGGATTAATTTCTGTTGTCGTTAGAAAGGAAAATCCTAATGATGGCGGAGTTGACAACGGAGACCGGAGGTGACATCACTCCGCTGCCGTACAGAGTACAGTAAATCAGTCGGTCTCAACTCTCAACTCTCAACTCCTCATCCAACGTGTCGACGCACACAGCATGCCAGTCACGTCCGACGTCGCCTGTCGTCGTCCAATGATCAAGGCCTTGGCCTTGTTTAGTTCACCCCAAAAAGCAAAAAAATTTTAAGATTCTCCGTCACATCGAATCTTGCGGCATATGCATGAAGCATTAAATATAGACGAAAGCAAAAACTAATTACACAGTTTAGCTGGAAATCGCGAGACAAATCTTTTGATTCTAGTTAGTCTATAATTAGATAATATTTGTCACAAACAAACAAAAATGCTACAGTAACGAAATCCGAAATATTTTCGGAACTAAACAAGGCTCTTGTTTAGTTGCGAAAAGTGAAAAAATTTCGGTACCGTAGCATTTTCGTTTGTGTGTGACAAATATTATCTAATCATAGACTAACTAGGATCAAAAGATTCGTCTCGTGATTTACAGCTAAACTGTATAATTAGTTTTTGTTTTCGTCTATATTTAATGTTTTATATATGTGCCAAAAGATTCGATGTGACGGAGAATTTTGAAAACTTTTTGGTTTTAATGGTGAACTAAACAAGGCCCAATTCACAGATCTCTCAAGATCGCAGCACAATCAATCGGGACAGATAAAGATAACAGGGCAAATACAGTACTACCAGCGCAAATACACTACAGCGTTCCGATGGTTTGTTTTTCCGAAACGTACGGCCTTGTTTAGTTCTAAAAAGATTCATCTCGTGATTTACAGGTAAACTGTACAATTAGTTTTTATTTTCGTTTATATTTAGTGCTCTATACATGTGCCGCAAGATTCGATGTGATAGGAAATCTTGAAAAGTTTTTGGATTTTACGTAAACTAAACAAGTCCGCACGCTTGGCGTGAGGAGAGCAAAAAAGAAAACAGTTGTGTTGATCTGCCAAGACAACGGAGAGCCCAGCAGCTGCACCACCTGCCCATGCACATGGGCTGATTGAAGCATACGGCCAGCCAGCCATGACACACCGGCCTTGTTTAATTCGAAAAAGTTTTTAGATTATACTATATCCCTTTCGTTTATATTTAATAATTAATATTTAATTATAGATTAAGGGTCCCTTTAGTTAAGCTTTTAAACCTAATTTTGTTTTACAAAAGTCAAAAGCCAACCAAAAAGCTCAAAAGCCACATACGCTTTTGCCCAAAAGCAGCTTTTACTATAATACAATTTCAAAAGTACATATTCCCTCACTTTCACCGGCTTTTGGGTGGATAACTTTGAGAAAATTACCGACTGTCATTGGTTATGAAAAGGATAAAAATTGGTTTGATCTTTTCCTCCCTCCCTCATCCACTCGACGCCTCCACCCATGATCGTGAGTTCGTGACTCCCATGGTCGTGACCGTCACCTAGGGTTCCTCCGCCGCAAGCCCTGCCCGAGGCATCCTCCGGCCGACCACCGCCCCACCAGTCCACCTGACGCCAGCCGCATCTTTGCCCGATGCCGGCTAGCCGCATCCTCGCTCGACGCCAGACGGACGCGTCTCGACCCGACGGTGGCACCTTGCCTGCCTGGAACTCCGCACCTTTAGGCTGCAGCACCGGGTGCTCGCCACAACGGCCCCGGAGTGGCCGCTAGCCCTAGCCAAGGGCGCCCCAGGTCGCCGTGCTCCTCCACGGATTCGTCCCCAGCCCCAGGTCACCCAACACCGACTACAAGGTATGTCGATCCCCTCTGCCCTTTTGGAATGTGATGGATGAATGAGTAATCTGCAAAATAGATGTATGATTAGTAGTGGTGGTATGATGTATGGTAAAGTTCCTTCTAGATTATGCTTGCAAAGAAGAAATAGATGCTGGCAATAGGCTGGTGGGCATTTTCACTGCAACTGGTCAGAAGAATATTGTTTCCAAGTTTGCAGATAAATTCAGTGATAAATGAACAAAAAAAATATTGAAGAACAAGTTAGATATCTTGAAGAAGAAATATTCAGTGTTTATGGAGTTCAAGAATTTTGCCACTAGGCTTGGATGGGATGCGGAGAAAAAAACCATTGACTGCCCAAAGGAATGGTGGGATGAACACCTTGCTATAAGTACTGTACTGCCAAATATTTTTTTGTCAATTATTTGTTTTGCTAAGCCTTGCTAATTTTTATCTTTTAATTTCAGAGATGCAACAATCCTGAGAAAGGAATCAAATGTAGTCATGTGAAGTTTTGAAAGCATGGACCAAAGTTTCTTGAAGATATGCATGTCGTTTTTTGCAAGGCAGATGTTGATGGGTCTATGGCAGCGTGTTCTAGAGATATATCCTCCGATGATCCAAGTGATGAGGATGTTGTTGAGGTACCAAAACATACAAAAGAGAAGGAAAAGACAGTCAACAAGGCAAAAGGAAACACAAGGGGACCTCCACTGCTGTTGAAGAGAAGGAAGAGAAGAGCCTGTTCTTTCGTATGTACAAGAACACTTGTTTGAAGATAGAAATGCAGCTGAGAGGATCTCGACAAGTGTTGAAGTATCATCTGCTCCTATAAAGAACCAAATTCCTACCATTGCAGAGGCTGTTAAGATGATGAAAGAATATGATGTGGAGGAAGGAACTGCTCTAATGTACACGGCTTAGTCCGCACTTGCCAATCCTGAATTTCGAGAGTTCTTTACCTCTTAGAAACAAATAATGGAAGGCTCGATTTGATTCAGAGGGAGCACGGGAAGGAGAAGAACAAGAAGGAAGGCTTAATTTGATTCAGTTCAGAGTGAGCTAGTGATTTGTTTCCTATGTTGAACCATAATTTACGCGATCTGTATTGAACCAAGCCACAGTCTGTCATGACTTGTATCTATTTGTCTATTTTATGTGATATGTGTTGAACTGAGCTGCAGTCTGTATTGAACTACAGTCAGTACCTGTCATGACTTGCTATCTATTTATCTATTTTATGTGATATGTGTTGAACTGAGTTGTAGTCTATACTAAACTACACTGTAATGACTTGCTATCTATTTATCTATTTTGTGTGATATGTGTACTCATCTATTTTTCTATTTATGTGCTCAACTACTTTTTTATTCTTCTTTTTTGTGTCTATGTAAAATATTATTTATCCATATTTGTGTTCTATAGATGGATCATAATTTTGGAGCACTAGCCAAAGAAAGGCAAAAGGGACAACTGTTGCTTGTTGAACTTGCACAACATGGTGCTGTTATTGGAGAAATGGGCAACTCGTATACCAAAAAGTATTTGTACAAGAGTAGATATAGGGAAACAACAGAAACTAGTATTCAATGGGTCATGAGGTGTATGTCATGGCCGAGGTATTTTTATAAGATGTTTCAGATGAGCCCTGAAATTTTTGAGCAACTTCATGACTTGCTAGTCTCTACCTACGGATTGATGTCAAGTAACAAAGTTTCATCTACTGAGTCTTTGGCTATGTTCTTGTGGATCGTCGGAGGCCCGCAATCATTTTCACAAGCTAAAAACCGTTTCACACGGTCATTTTGGACAGTTCACACCAAGTTTCATGAAGTGTTAAAGTGACAATATCAAACCGAAAGATCCTACCTTTTCTACTGAGCATGAAAGAGTGAGAGAGAACCATTTTGGCCATACTTTAAAGGAGCAATTGGAGAAATAGATGGTTCTCATATTCTTGTGATAGTGCCAGTGGACGAAGTGGTTGTTGACACTTGCTAACACCACTTGAATACTAGGTTGTGTAACACTCTCGTGTTAAGCGAACTAAAACATGACATGTCATCATGAGCATCGCATCGTAAATTCGTTAAGCACACACTAATGCATTAACTTAAAATAAGTTTAAATTGGATGAATGTGTTTAGGAAGTAAAGTGTGTTTATTTTATGTATGGATGTTTGTTTTGGAGTTTAAAA
>Ga0182004_10002062_pt1 | contig 15399 bp, 13 predicted proteins | sample Sormic07211540_1_FD_120479 | JGI IMG/M metagenome (GOLD analysis project Ga0182004, IMG submission 120479) | Endophyte microbial communities from Sorghum bicolor roots, Mead, Nebraska, USA - 072115-40_1 MetaG | ecosystem: Host-associated > Plants > Roots > Unclassified | place: USA: Nebraska...
CGGCCACGTCTGGACGATGTACGCGGCCACGGCGCAGGAACGGAGGTGGACCTTCCCTCGCGGGGACCTTCCCTCGGAGGAGGACGGAGGTGGACGGAGCCGAACTGACGCGAACGACGACGGCGACGAATGCGGCCTGGGCTGGGCGGCAACTGGCGGCGACCTGGCCTGGCCGGCGACTGGCACGCACGACGTACGTCAAAATGGCGCGAAGGAAAAAAAACGCGTGGGTGGGGTCCACACTTTGGGTTTGCCAAGTCTAAATGCAAAATCCCTTGGAGTTGGACTATTTTTAGACTTTGCAAATGAGTTGGGACTTTGCAAACAATACCAAATGCAAAATTCATTTGCAAAGTCCCTTGGAGATGCTCTTAGATACTACCCATCGGCTGGCAATAGTCGACTTCCCGGCCACCCAGATTCCGTGCACTGCATGCCGGTGCTAGGATATCCACTTGAGATAGTTGACATTTTTTTTCTCCAATATACAACACGTTTTTATCGAGCACCCAAAGAGGTCGATCTAACAAAGCCGAAACTGACCATCCTAGCAAAAGACATCTTATTTCAATATTACATAAAAGAAAACAACCAATACCAACGCAGTTTTACAACCTATATATGAGATGGCCCTTGCATCTTTGGTCAGAAATGTCAACTATTTTGAATCTGATGGCGTAGCATCCTAATTAGTCATTATAAAAATCAATTCTTGTGGAAATTATGTGCTATTCAGCTGAGTTCATATTTGTCTACTCTGATCCCCATGACGTTGTCCAATCATTGCCTACAAATAGCTGCAACATTCTTCTGCTCTAAACATCGATCTTCCTCTATAGCTACCCACCCAAAGTGCATTCCTCATCCAGCAATCCAGTTGATCATATCCATGGCTGCCACTGGGATCAAGACGGCCATTGTCGCCGCCTGCGTCGCGCTGGTCCTGCTGTCCATGGGTGCGCCGGCGGTGGCCGACATTCAGGACGACTGTCGCGCGCGTTGTGTTCCCAAGTGTGATGGCTCCGCTGCCTCATTCTGCAGGAAGCTCGTCGACAGCTTTCGTATCCTGAATCTGGATGCGCTCTATACGACGTGTAAGGTGCGGCTCTCTTCGGAGTGTATATACCTCTGCATCGAAGTCTGCAGCCTCAACACCCTGTCTGACGCCGCCGCGCCACCACCATGCAAGCAATATTGATGATGCCTGAATATTATTTGTTGAATCTACACAACGTGCTGCATATCTAATTGTAATAGCTAATGTCTGCGTGTAAGGCCATGCGCGCAATAAGTCTGCGGTCACCGTTAAATCATTCCTGTTGTGGTGTCGTTACGTACAGACACTGTACCATAACTATACTATATATTATCTTATCTTACGCTAGTATTAAACTGTTGACAACCAAAATCGTCCATCTTGTGAAGTCATCAAAATGTGAAATGGACTTCACCATTGTGTTCCTCTCATCGAGATGGTGATAAAACATATATGGAGCATCTGATTCAGAGTATCGATGAAGAAGTTATGTCTTTAGGAAGATGCTTGAACGTCGGAAGTTCAGGAACCTGAAAAAAACTCGTTCGGTGCCAAGGGTCATCCCCATGTCGGATGTTTCGACAGCTGTTGGAAAGTGCTGTCCGCACCTCCTAATAGCACGGTGGGGAAAGGCCTGCTCACACGTAGCTGTGAGCGACATGGGAATGAAGACCCACGGGCTCGCCGCCCTAGAACTAGTGGTACAATAATAAGTGATCTTAACTCTCTGTTTTTCATGAGCATTTACATTCCCCTTATATAGGACGTGAATTTCAACCTAGATCTATTATAAGAATGCCCTGTGACAATGCCGGAATATTCTGGCATATTCCACCACTACAGTCCACCGTCTACAGGGTCATTTGAGTAATTTTGAACTACGAGTTCCACGCAACTCTTGCATTTGATCGGAGCCTTGAACCTGCTAGGGCCCGAAGCTCCGGCTGACCCACGAACCTTCGTCGCGAAGGCGCCGAAGGTCATGCACCTCCTTCCCCTTGTCTCCAGGCTCGCCCCTGGGTGCACTCGGCGCATCCTTCGTAACACAGGATCCGAAGGATATGCCTTTCCTCCTCCGTGATCCCCGACGTCGGTCTAGCCCCTACACACATAACATGTCACACAAATCGCATTAGTGTTAGGCCTGTCCGGGACCTTCGTTCTTCTGTAACTGAAGGTCCGGGACACGGAGGTTTCCGGTGATGGCGAACTCCTGACGCAACTGGGGGGTGAAGGCATGGGCGAGCCCCCAACAGCGGCCGAGGCCAAGGCCACTGCAACATGGAGCACGGGAACGACAAGGTAGAGCACGGGTGCCACACAAGCACGATGACGAGGAACTGAGGAAGGGACGTGGGAGTGTTGGCGCCGCTGAGAACGACGACAAACAGCACCGGCGGAACTCTACCAACGTTGTGGTGATCGACTGCAGGCCGCGCATGCCGTGTGGGCGTGCTAGGGAGGAGCAGGCCCAGTGGGGCTGGGGAGGAGGAAGGATTTGGCAGAGCTCGTGGCTGGCCGTCGGTGGAGCCGAGGACGTCTCGGAGACTGCAGAAGCGAGATGAGAACTCTTGCACACGCTGTGGTGGAGATGCGTACGGTGAAGTGAATGAAATCAACCAACATGTGGAACCACAAGCTCAGGCAGCTCCTCAGTTTTTTGAAGGAAACAACAATTTCATAAATGGTGCCCCCTACCCCATCTGCCTGACCTCATAGGGGAAGAAATCCCACTGCAACAGCTAATGGAACAGGAGGACATTGAATAGCAGAATAACCTGGGTCACCTACATAACAACCCTAAAGAACACAATGACCCCCAGGTTGGTCAGATAATGGGACCAGAAGAAGAAGGATTTCCTATAATGAATATGGAAGGCATGCAACTCCCTCTGGACCCTGCAGAGAATAACCTGTTGCAACTGGCAGATGACTTTCTATAGGCACAAGATCTACAAATGCAAGAAGCTCAACCACCTGCCCATCCCCAAAAGAGAATTCAGATGCAACAAGATCAAGCACTGCCTGAAAATGGGAACAATGTCACCAGCCAACACCTGCAAGTGGGAATGGTACTGCTGCCAGAGACACAATGGGAAGCCTAGCAAAACATCATGGAAAGGAGGAAAAGGTACCACGAATCAATCCTAGTCTGGGAAAAACTCTTTGGCCAAGGTAATGCAGGAAAAAACTTTGTTAAGATACCAGAGAACTGGATCCACTTTTCCTTGACTGCATTAGCTTCTACAGATAACTTCAGCTGGGCAAAGGAATTCTTATCCTCGGGTGCAGCCTCCTTACTACAAGACCACTGTGGTAATGTGTCCCTCCTACCTCTACCTACAGCTTGTCCTCACCAAAAATCCAGCTCTTCCTTATCCATTATTGAATTACATGATGACCATATAGAGCCTAACAAGGCAGGGCATCTGGAGAGCACAATGAAGCTGAACCCCAACAAGGAAGAGTATGTGGAGAACACAATGGAGCTGAACCCACCTACACCCAGGGAGGGCTCAAAAAAGAAAAGAACAAATAAAAGGACAACACCCATAGTGGACAACCAAGTACGTAGAAGTGACAGACTTAAACAAGGCACTAATGGCTTCAAAACATCAGAGTGTTCCAATTAGAAATGCACGACTTGTAACCCACCTACTCTATCCAGTAAAGTAATAAGAAATTTGGGTACCCAATTTTGAAGTCTGGATCAGGAGGAGCTGGTAGAAGAAGAACTGCTTAAAAGGCAAGGACCCAATAACCCAGTCTCCAAGAAGAAGGCCAAAACAGGCAGAAAGAATGCAGAGGACAACGAAGAGGAGGCCAGTGATCGCAAGGAAGACTAGGCGACCTACAAGGGCCAGGATTATTTTGCTAAAAGTCAGTTCTATTATGTTAGTCCATCATCCTGAAATGTGTCCTGTTCTTAGTACTGGAGGCATGATGTCAACTGTCTCGAACAGATATCTAGAAGTCCTGCTATTCTTTTGCCTCGAAACATCGTGTGTTGTAACAGTGACCTCCCCTTATGTTTTTGGCTACATGTTGAACATGTACCTAGATTTGAACACTTACTCTAAGTTGTGGACATGAATCAAAACGATAATAGGAAGTGGAAAGTTATGACCTAGAACATAAGAGGTGTTAACTCGAAATGGAAGTGGGATTCCATCAAAAACAAAATCACAGCAGCCCAATGCGACATTGTATGTTTACAGGAAACAAAGAAAGATGACATTAACCACATCTTCTTAAAGAAGATTTGCCCCCCACAATTTGATTGCTTTGACTACTTACCATCAACCGGTGCCTCTGGAGGTATTCTTATCACTTGGAAGGGCTCCCTTTTTGCTGCAAACAGAGTCCACATTAACCAATACGCCATCACTATGGAATTCTGCTCTCTCCACAACTTCTGTAAATGGACTTTAACTTCTGTATATGCCCCATGTTCGTCAGAAGGGAGCGATGATTTCATTCAATGGTTCAAAAACATCCAAATGAACCCAGAAGCTGATTGGCTGATCCTAGGAGACTTCAATCTCATAAGAAAGCCAGAAGACAGGAATAAGCCAGGTGGTGACCTAGGAAATATGTTTAAGTTCAATGAGGCAATCAATTACTTGGGAATCAATGAAATTGTTCTGCATGGTAGGAAGTTCACTTGGTCTAACATGCAGACCTCTCCCCTTCTAGAAAAGCTGGACTGGATTTTTACCTATCCCTCATGGGCCATCTCCTACCCAGCCACCAGTGCAATTGCCTTGGACATGACACCTTCAGATCATTGCCCTTGCATTGTCAATATCTCAACAGCCATCCCCAAAAATGTGATCTTTAGATTTGAAAACTTCTGGCTTACACATCAAGAGTTTCCTAACATCTTCAGCAATGTTGGAGCGCACAGACTGACACAAACGACACTGCTAAAACCATCACTGCAAAGATGAAAAACCTCAGAAAGAGACTAAGGCTTTGGCAGGCGTCAATGACTAACCTCAAAACAGTAATAGCAAATGTAAGGCTCATCCTGCTTTTCCTAGAAACCATAAATGATCACAGGGACCTGAGCCTGGCAGAATGGAACTTCCACAGAATCCTACAAGCTCACCTACTAAATCTACTGGAAAAGCAGAAAATCTACTGGAAGCAGAGAGGGAATATCAGATGGGTACAACTAGGAGATGCAGGCACGCACTTCTTCCACGCCAATGCGACCTTAAAACATAGAAATAAACTTATCAGTCAGTTATACTCTCTAGAAGGCACAGTGCTCACTCAACACAAAGACAAAGAGGAATTACTGTGGCAAGAGTTCAAAGCAATGCTGGGTGTTTTTGAATTTTTTGGATTCACAATCAACCCATCAGAGATTATACAAGGTAACCCTAACCTGCATCACTTCAAAGAACCTTTCACTCAAGATGAGATCGACATCATCATTAAAACACTGCCTAACAATAAGTCCCCTGGACCGGATGGTTTCAACAATGAGTTCATCAAAGCATCATGGTCAGTAATACAACAAGACTTCTATAAACTATGCAGAGATTTCTATGAATGTAACTGTTGCCTGCAGAGCTTGAACAACTCCTACATAACGCTGATTCCAAAAATGGACAATCCATAATTTGTCAACGATTTCAGACCAATATCCCTACTCAACACTTCAATAAAGCTGCTGACCAAAATCCTGGCCAACAAACTGCAGCTTTCGATCAAATCCCTAGTACATAAAAACCAATACGGTTTCATAAGGTCCAGAACAATCCAAGACTGCCTCGCTTGGGCATTTGAGTACATACATCTATGTCATCAATCAAAGAAAGAGGTGGTGATCCTGAAATTGGACTTTGAAAAAGCCTTTGACAAAATGGAACATCAAGCAATGATAAAGATTATGCAAGCCCATGACTTTGGGGCAAAATGGATCTCCTAGATGCAAGCCATCTTCAATACAGGAACCTCCTCAATCTTGCTAAATGGCACTCCAGGGAAAAGATTCCAATGCAAAAGAGGGGTCAGACAAGGCGACCCCCTCTCCCCATTACTTTTTGTGCTAGCAGCAGACTTTCTACAAGTGCTAGTCAACAAAGGGAAGGACTTAAATTTGCTAAAACCTCCAGTACCACTCCAAAATGACACTGACTTCCCAATAATACAATATGCCGATGACACTGATCATAATGGAAGGAGATCCACGACAACTGGTCTTCCTTAAAACTGTCCTATAGAACTTCTCTGACTGCACTGGTCTTAAGGTAAACTACAACAAATCGATGATGGTACCAATCAACATATCTGAGCAAAGATTGGAGCTACTAGCTAAAACTTTTGGTTGCTCAAAAGGAACCCTACCCTTCACCTACCTAGGACTTCCCCTGGGAACAACCAAACCAAGAATCATCGACTTCATGCCTTTAGTGAGTAAATGTGAAAGAAGGCTAGGTGGAATTTCGGCCATGCTCAACCAGGCTGGAAGACTACAAATTAAAAATGTTGTTCTCTCTGCATTACCAACCTTTTACATGTGCACTATGGAAATCCCCAAAGCAATGATCAAGCAGATTGACACGTTTAGAAAGAATTGCCTCTGGAGAGCAAGCAATGTCAATGGGAGAACGCAACCAAAAGCAGCTTGGAAGCTAGTTTGCGGGCCAAAAGTTGAAGGAGGACTGGGCATCATCAATTTAGAAGACCAAAATCAAACCCTCCTCATGAAAAATCTTGATAAATTCTTCAACATGGCTGACATCCCCTGGGTGAATATGATATGGGAAAAACACTACAAAAACGGTAAACTCCCTAGCGAGGTTAAAAAAGGATCGTTCTGGTGGAGGGACATTTTGAAGCTACTCACAAAGTTCAAAGAATTGGCTCAGGTTCAGATAGGAGATGGCAAAACCTGTTATTTCTGGAAAGATCAGTGGGCAACACAAACAATGTTGCAAAGCTTCCCTCAGGCACACTCATTCGCGAAGAACAGGCTAATTACCGTGCATGGAGCTTTCAACCAGGAAGATACGTTCTCATTGTTCAACCTACCACTCTCTCAGCAAGCCTTCCAGCAGGTTACAAATATACAACACAAAATAGACAGCATAGAACTCAATGAGCATAAGGATATATGGACCTATTTTCACAAAAAGTTTGCTTACAAGTCGGCCATAGCTTACAAATGATAAGAGGACACAATAACGCAGACCCAATTTTCAGATGGATTTGGAAATCTTACTGTCAATCGAAACACAGAGTCTTTGCGTGGCTGTTGGTACAAGACAGACTAAGTACTAGGAATATTCTGAGGAGAAAAGGAATAACCTTGGAATCATACAACTGTGAATTCTGTCATGTAGCACATGGAGAAACAACACAACATCTTTTTGGGAATGCCCCTTTGCTCAACAATGTTGGGGCATACTAAACTTGCAAACTGTTCAAGCAGGTGACACATCACAAAACTTTCAGGCAATCAAAGATCATCTTAACAGTCGTTTCTTCATGATACCTCTGATACTAATGTGCTGGACAATCTGGAAAGTAAGGAATGAACTCATCTTCAACAACAATCAAATTGGGTTACAAGAGGCCAAGCACTTATTCTTGAAGGAAGCAAAACTAGTCTCCCTAAGGGTGAAAACAAGCCTCTCTACAGAATATGATCAATGGATTCAAAGCCTAGCATAGATCATTGCCTTAGCTTCATTTTTTTGTTTCTTTCTTTGTTTCTTAATCCTTTTACCTCTTTTTTGTAACTTTGCTGCTTACAGCTTAATTAATAAAATTCCTGCAGGGACCAAGGCCCCTCTAGTTCCCTAAAAAAAGCAGATAAGGAAGAGAGAGAAAAGAAAAACAGTAAAATAATTAAGGGAAAATGAGAGGAAAAATAAATAGAAAAAGTGAGGGTATTTTAGGCATTTTACTGTTTTAAATACTTAGGAAAAGCTATTTTATCAAATTCATATCCAAAAAGGCTTCAGCTCCATAAGTGAAGCTATTTTATTATGCGGAGAGAAAAAAAACATGCCTCCATAGTGAAGCAAAAGTTGTAAAACAAACACATGAAACTAACTTCGCCCCTGGTCTCTGCCACCAATCCGAGTGCTTCATCACGGAGGGCAACCAGGATGTCACAACTATGAGCCTATGAATTTTTTTAACTATGAGCTTGTGACCGAAGGAACTGTAGGAAGAGTTGTGCTGCCGTGGGAGCGAGTGAACCAGCTACTTGTACCTATTGAGCGGCTGTGCATTCTAGTAGATTGACATATAGCCTTTAGCGACACGATATATGTGATAAAGTTATGGAATCAAGTAAATATTAAAAAAATGAATTTTTAGTTAGACTTTATGTCTTCTATATCATTAATTAGATTTGTAAATTACAAGCTAAACTACGTGCATTGTCATAGGCTTATTAAAAATTTATGACCCCATGCAACGTATGAGCATATGTCTACTAGTGATTTAAAAAAAATCAAACATGATGGAGGACTAATTGATAATGGATTGGTTTTCTAAAATCTAGAGGTCATTTTATAAAACGTGCAACACGTGTCCAATCGCGGTCGAGCGAAGGGCCAAGGCCCACGAACAGAACTGGGTTTTGAATAGACGTGTGGGCCAATATACATATGTCCCCTTCTCCGCCGCTATGCTTCTGGAGACTTGTGACAAATGCTAGCCCATGCATTTCCTCCAACCAGTAATTGTTAGAATGTCGAGCTTCAGCATTGCATGTTTTTTTAAATATTAGCCCCCACACAATATCCTCCTTTCAGCTTTAGTACCATGATACTCGGGAAAGATGGGCCTCAAATGAGCTTCCTCGCTATAAAAGAAACAGAACGTAGATCTAAAACTTTAAGATTTGGTGGTTGTCCAATAGCTTATATGGGAACAACTAAATCTAATTTGTGTATCCTCTAACTGCAACTTCAATAAATTGTGAAGCATATGGATCAACTCAGTTACTTTGACTAGCTCGCCTTCTAGCTTGAGGCTCTCAAGTTGCATTGGTAGCAACAAATCCTCACCACCCAAACAGCTATCTAACTCATGACCCTTCACCCAAACAGCGATTGGAGTTGCTTGTCACTAGGAATAGCGACAAGAACTTCTTGATGTATTTGTTGTGTACACCAGCCACACCAAGCTTACATAGTTGAGTAAGCTCTTGAAGCTCTTTGAGAGTGGTCTGCTTCTGCTTCATTCAACATTAACAACTCCTAGTGTGCAGGCCTTCAATTTCCTTATTCCTCTAAGAGCTTAGCACACCACCAAACATAAGTGTAAAGAAGCAGATTGTATGTTGAATACATCTCTCCTGTTCAAATCGTCGTCTAGAGCATGTGGCTTCCATGGATGAAGATATAATATGAGTAAGTTTGAAAGTCAGATTGGTTTATTCTAATCCGGACAAAAAATTCTTGTTTGAACGCATATATATTTTTTAGGGGTTGCTACAATATTTTTAAAATCTTTGACTCGTGATCCTATTACTAAGTTTAGTTTTCCTTAACGACTAGCAAAGGTTAAGCTTGAAGAGTCATGGTAGTTAACAGCCGTTATAAACCGTTAATATAACATGTAGAAGGGCATGAAAATAATCAACAACAAAGAATTAAAGGTTTAAACTAACAAGTTCTAAGAGTTTTGATGATTCTATATTTTGATGTAAAGTTTGTCTTTATCCAACTTCTAACAAAAAAATATACAAGTTATTTTTTGGTGTAACTATTTCAGGCCTCTTAACATTACCATATGTGTTAATCGATTTCTATAGGTGGACCCTGAGAATGTCATCTATTTATAGAGATTTTCAGGGACAGACACTTTAAGATATTCACACCTCTGTTAATAGTGATTAGCAGATGGGGGTCGATGTCCACCGCTAAAAACGATTAACAGAGGCAAGCTTTTCTTTAGAGGTTGTCTGACCATTTATAGAGACTAGGCTTTTATTAGTTAGAGGCTTTTATTAGTTAGAGAGGTTTTTTAAAAAAATCCTTTTATAATATAGATGTAATTAAACTAATCAAATCAAAATAGACTTTACAAAGTTACACGAAACCTCTCTCTCCTATATTTCTTATATTCAACAAAAATCGGTGGATCGAAAACTTGTGTGATGGTCATTTTGACACAACAGAAACCTATCTCTCCTATATTCTTATATTCAAGGGATCGGATCGGATCGGATGGAGCACAATCACGATCACAATAGCTTAAGTCAACGTTGCTCACTGGAAACAAAACTAGCACTGTACGCTATGATAATTCCAGTATCAATTATCGAGGGCAAGCATGTGCACGATCGAGTTGTCGTCAGGACAGCCACTAACATGTGTTGCCGCCCCTATCTACACGCATACAAATTTCAGTAATGTTGTTTCTGACGTGCGTTCATGGCTATAAATAGCGCATCCCCTCGCTCTATCCCAGTACGAGAGCATCATCTATCCAGCAGCTGACAACACCAAATTCGTTGATCAATGGCGGCTTCCGCCACCGTCGTGCTGAAGACGGCGGTGATGCCTGCCGCCTGCATGCATGGTGCTGGTCCTGCTGTCGGCCATGGGTCCGCCGGCGGCGATGGCCGGCTTGCGCGACGATTGCCGCGCGTTCTGTGATCCTAGGTGCGCTAGGTACACTAGTGATCTGTGCGGCAGCATCATCGAGTGTTACCCTTTGCTTCATCCTCTCAGCTTGACGTGCACCGAGCGGTTCTATGGAGTGTGTGCGACCACATGCGTGACCATCTGCACCGCAAACACCCTGACTCCGTCCGGCAGCCCGGTGCCGCCGGGGACTCCGCCGCCGCCGCCACCACCACCACCCCAATGCAGGCAATAGGGATGCCTCTGGGTTATGTACGGCGTTACCAGTTCTCCGTTTCGCAAATGATTATATGTCTCTACTAGGTAAATGCTTATGCTTTGCAACCGAAAAAAATAATGATATTATGAAATAGCTATGATGATGTGTTGTACTTAGTTCCATAAAAAATGATGTGTTGTACTGTTATCCAGAAAATGATATTTCGAGGGAAGCACCGATTGCCTAAGAAAGACCAGTTTGCAGTAACACAATGACGTAGTAGTTCAATTTCTAATATGTAAAACAACAGAAAGACCTCCATGTAACTCCGCTTCCTATGTTATTCATAAAAATATATAAAAAAAACTTCTTGTCCACGTTACGTTTAAGGTGGTCTTGTAGTCCTTTAGGAATTATAAAGTTCTCCTAGGATTTCTTTTGTAATCCCCAATAGCTAGATCATAAACTCATTTCATGTTATTTGGTCATCCTCTGCAAAGTCCTTTGCCGATTTTCCGAGACTTAGAGCATGTAGGACCAAAACATTTGGCCCTAAAGTCAAAACTACATAATAATAATTGTGATAGTGTGAGCTACAACTAAAAGTGCAATTTTTTTAAAAAAAGGAGGAGAATTCCTCTACTTTTTAGAAAGCAAAAGTACAGAGTAACAACCCGGGGATACCAGTTCAAAGAAAACAACATCAAATAAGAACTAAAACCATCCAGCGTCTATTACAAGGTTAAATCTCCACTACATCGGAAGCGGCTACGCTTGGCTTGAAGTCCTTGAGCCACCTGGTGACCGTCTCTTTCATCTTGCTGACTTGATTCTGATCCTTCTCTTTAAGCTTGATGCTCCACTTCTGCAGCAATGACAATGCAATGTACATAACATCAGTTAGAGCCTGGGGAAACTTCTTGTTAATAGCCATCTTTGTTTCTGGACGTCTACAGAGCCCAAGCAAAGCTTGAAAATATAAAGATGATCAATCTAATCGGAAAGGGCCCCTTCCTCCTAAACCAGGTGCTGCAAAAATCCTCCCAAGATCTAAAATAAAAATCAAGATGAAAGATCTCTTTTAACATTTCCCCTGAAAGTGCAGTTTTAGATGATCCACACAAATCTGTCTCTGCCAGTTGATGACCTCGACGTACGGCGCAGCCTTCGCCTTCTCCACCCCTTGAGCAGTGGCGGAGGACAAAAAGAAAGCAAGGTATGGCACAATAGAATCATATGAGCTCCCTGCTTTGATTAATTGCATAACTATTAAGAGATGACATGTGAACCAGCTAGAATAATGAAGAGTATGACAGATTTGAGGTAGGGCGGCTGCCACACCTAGCCCTACCGAGAGCTCCGCCACTGCCCTTGAGCCCAGGCCTTTGGCGCTTCTCCACCCCTTCTGCCCAGGGTCTAACCGTGCTAAGTAAGCAAGGCATCACGAGTGGGAGGCAATGTCACAATCTCCATTACCAACTGTCGAACTCTAGCTGACTGGCATGGCACGGTGGTGGCATGTCGGTGGTGTGGGTGTGGGGCCATTCCAAGGTTGAAAACCTTGCTCTGCCACTGTGCATCGTGGCAACGATTCCTTAAGCATCGGGAGTTAGTTTCTAGATGAAAATGAAACAAAGATATTCCAAATCGACCATTTTTGTTTTCTATATTATGATATTATTTTCTATATTACGGTACCGTTTTTTGAATTTTGCTAAACATAAAAATTTATCAATTCAATTGGTTTGACAACCATTTTCAACTATTTTTGTATACTTTAATTGCTAAAATAAAAAAATATCCCAAAGTTTGTTTTGTATATTGTAATCCCGTCAACCGTTTTCATCCTGTTGCTTGCACACAATCTACATACAGCATATCTTGAAACAAGTATCTAGAAGCTCTACGCATGTGACGAGATTTTTTTTTTTTTTTTTTTGAGAATCACGCATGTGGACGAGATGCCGTGACAAGCCATGGGCGTTCGATCCCTTTGTTTGTGGGCCGTTTGCTATTTCCTTCCTTCGCACTTGAAAAAAAAGATTAGTGGGCCGCCAATTGTTCGGTACTATGGGATGAGAATATTGTCTAGGTCGGGCCAGACATTCCATTCTTGGGATTCATAAGCAAGATCAAGGAAACCATCCATTCATCAGTTCAATCCCTCAATCTCTCCTTCAAATCCAAAAGAAAAAAAGTTCGATCCCTCAATGTGTCCCCTTTAGGGAAAAAGAAATAAAACAATAATGCATCATATGTTACCGACTCTCTTGGTCCTAAAAAGATATTATTATATATTTAAGTTGAGTCAAACTTAAAATATTATGAAAATATATCATATAATTAATCTAATGATAATTATTCAGTATCATATATTAGTGCTTTTAGTGTACATTTTATTTAAAGTTAAAATTGTTTGAATTATCTTGAACGGAACGAGTACAAACAGGAAAAAAAATCTTTTTAAAAAACAATAAAGAAGTTCATTTTCCTCCTCGAAGAAGGTACAGACATATGGCATTATTAGGCTTTTACAAAAAAGAGTATAAGATGAATCTTAGCAGCACTCTTAAACATGCCTTTATTTAAACTAAATTTTGAGGGCCTAAGTAAAAATCATAGCTCCAACAAAAGTCTCTACTCAAAACCCCAAAGTAGGCAGGCCCTCAAATCCCATCTCCATCAGCCGCATCCCCATGGGCGTTGACCCCCGCCTTCATTTAACGGTTGGCTAGTTTTTGTCTAGCACGAGCTCCATTTTCTCCCTCCACGTGGCAACCTCCTGTGACACCCCTCTCATGAGGCCTCTCAGCTCCTCTTCCAAAAGCTTGCCCTTCTTTGGACTAGGCCCTTCACCAGCAGGGCAATGGCTCCTCTTTTCTTCGACAAATAGCTTCGTGCGGTTTACCTCCTATCCCTTCTTCTGTGTGATTCCCCTCCCCATTCTTTCTCCCATGGCATCCATTGCACTACAATTTAATTTCTAGAATGAGATAAAAGAATTTTTATCATAATGCATGATTATAGCAATGTCTTTAGCTTTTTATCAGCCGAGGCCCTAATTTCTCTTGCAAGCATTTCTGAGTGTTCGTGAAGTCATCAACGATAGTGATTTGGATGTTGTGCGGTGACATGGAAGCTAGGGCTTCCAGCTAGCATGGAGCGATTAGCCTGGTCTAATTAGACCGAGCATCAGCGACGGAGGGAAGGAGAGGCTGAGAGGAGCTTGGCACCCCCAAACCTTCCCATACCTCCCATAACACCTCTTCTGAAATTAGATACTTATAATTATCTAATTAGCTAGTTAATTATACTATTGCACTATGATTTTTCTTTTGTTCTTCCTCCATATTAATCTCCAATATGGCAATATTACCTTATATGAATAAAATTAGGTTTTCTTGATATTTTCTCCATCTCTTTTATTTTTATTATTGCCTACCAAACATTAGTTTGTCCCCATACCACACCCTCTAACTAGCTAGTTAATTGAAGATTAGTGATTTGCTAGTTAATTCGTCCTTTTTAACCTGTTTAAACGTCATTTTGCCTGTTCAAGTGAGTTCCAAATAATAATGGCTAGATGATAAGTGACCGATTGTTTGCCATTCAACATTGACGGATTAGGGCTAATTAAGTTTGGCCCACTTAACTACTTCTTTTTTAATATTGTGATTCTTTCTTATGGCCAATAGAATTAGATAGATCGTGTTAAGGTTAGAGGTCTTATACAGACTAATTAATTAGTTCCTTTCAGGTTATTTTTCCAACTTTTAAACTTTTTTTTATCATAGCACAAACGTTTATTTTGTTGTTACATATACCTTAACTACATAGTATGTATTTTGATACAGATAATGATTTCTGGTTTAAATGTCCTATGTTTAAATCCTAGCTCCGCCCCTTGCCTATCATGACATGGTAACCCGATCTGTAGCGCTAAATTGAGCGCAGACTAGTTAAGGTATATCCAGGAAGGCCATTAGCCGTCTAGAAGTACTTTGCTTGCACTTTGAAACGAAAAAAGTTTTTTTAAAAAAAAAAATCCTAGTTTGGTCAAACGAAGCGCACACACGGTGCCAGATTTATCTAGAACGCCAAACCCCTTCACCGTTGGCGAAGACGAACGCCACTGCCGGCCAGGTCGCCCTGCCTTCGCCCGTGCGGATGACATGTGGGGCCTGCCGCCGCAGTGCCGTTGACGGCAAGCCTTCCCGTCCCGTGCCGTCCTCCTCCTCCTCCCTCCGGCCGCCAGGTCGTTTTCGACGTGCGCCCTCCACCTCTTTATCTATTACCGTGGCAGACACCGACACTGACCCTGCTCACCCTTTCTCTCTCCGATCGTCCTTCCCCCTCACATATCTCGCTAACCCGAGGGGCAAACTGCAAAACGCTAAGCGGAAAGGCTAATAATCCGTTAACCCCTCTCGCGGGACACGTGGCTGTACGTGGTTGGGTGTTAGCCGACGCGGTAACCCAACCGCGGGGAGCCGTCCGTCGCTGTCAACCGTTCCGTAACTTGACGGAACGGCCCTCGGAAGAAA
>Ga0182004_10002063_pt1 | contig 15399 bp, 19 predicted proteins | sample Sormic07211540_1_FD_120479 | JGI IMG/M metagenome (GOLD analysis project Ga0182004, IMG submission 120479) | Endophyte microbial communities from Sorghum bicolor roots, Mead, Nebraska, USA - 072115-40_1 MetaG | ecosystem: Host-associated > Plants > Roots > Unclassified | place: USA: Nebraska...
AGAGTATATATACTAGCATATATATATATATATATATATATATATATATATATATATATATATAAGTATGATTTTTTAGAAGTTTACAAGATTCCACAGAAAAGACGATTTGCACTAATATTTTGTCAAAAGTACTGCTAGTGCACGAAAAGTTTAACGAAAGATCGTGCAAATGCATATGCATGCATGCCAACCCAATAAAATAACGGAAATAATACTAATAGGGCGTCCGATGCGGACGGACGGACCAGACCAAGCACACACGTACGCAACGCTTTGCTTTCTCCGCTAGTTACGGTCTTCATCTCTTCCTCCGCCGAACGCTCCCTTCACTTGCTCTGCTCGCATCCCTTGCGGCACTCGCTTTCTTCTCTACGTCGCTTCCTGCTCGTTGGCCGTGCCGTCGCTGAGACTGAGAGGTATCGCAGCCACACGTCCGCGGGCTCGCAACGCATCCCAGCACCACCTGTGCTCCCTCCTCCTTTCCTCGCGCCATCGCGCCCTCCATGCACCCCCACTGCCCCTGCGACCTGGCTTCAAGCACACCACCGGAGACGAGGACGACGGCGGCTCCAACGAGATAGGTTGCGAAAGGATCTAGATCTGAGGCCTCCTATTCCTCTTCTGAATCTAGATCTGAGCTCTCCCCTCTCATTCTCCTCTAGATCTGGCATTTCTCCTTCTACTCGTCCTCCTCCCCCTCCTCTCCCATCTAGATCCATGGGATATGGCGGTGGCTAGGGTTCCAGCGAGCTCTTGGGGTTCGGATCTCGCCGTGTTGCAGCGGTTTCCTCTGAATGTTGCAGAAGTGTTTCAGTTGATGTTGCAGTAGTACTGCTTTCAGATTGCAGTATGTTTTCAGTTAATTCAATCTACATGTTTGCAGTAGTTGTTGCATGTTGCTGCAGCAGTTGTTTGGTGTTGTTGTAACAATATGTTCATGGTGTTTTAGCATGATGTTTCAACTTTTTTTTTTGTTGTAAAAATATGTTCAAGGTGTTTCAACATCTTCATCCCAATGTTGCAGCAGTTGTCCCTTTTTTGTTTTGTTGCAATACATATATTCATGGTGTTTCAACTACTTCTACCTATTGTTGGAGTAGTTTTTTCGCTGTTGTTGCAATGACATGTTCATGGTGTTTCAGCTGCTTCATCCTCTGTTGCAGCGGCAATGGGGGAGGGGCGAGCTAGGAGACGGGTTGTAAGGTCAAGCTAGCGGCGGGAGGAGGTATTGGAGGCCGGTGAGGTTGGAGTGGGCGGATCCCGTGCACAGGGTGGTCGTAGGCGGGTTTCGTGCACGGGAAGCAGAGGAAGGGCTGTTCCAATCTCTACTTTTATCTTCGTGCGGACGGACGATAATCTCTGCTTTCTTCTCTGTGCGGGGTAAGAGGGGTCGCGATTCAATCTAGGAAGGCAAGGACAATTTTTAGTCTCTATTTTTTTTCTTTCTGGGCAAGATAGGTGGAGGGACTGCGATTCGGCGCTCGCTCGGTGGGCAAGGTAGGTGGGGAGACTGCGATTTACCGCTCGCCCGCTGTCCGGATGCTAGCACCCGGATCGGACGTCCGGACGCTAGCACTACCGATAAAATAAACATATAAATTTGTCCATCACGTGTTGCATATGAACCAATGCTAGTTCGTATCAAGAAGGAGGAGTATTACAGTTCATGCACGTACTTTGGAACGTAATAAACTATAAGATAGTCCACGCGTTGCCGTGTGGATTGTGAAGAATTTAGAATAAAAAATTGAGTAAAGATGATATATATGGATAACTTGCAATTAAGATGTTAGAGGTTAGTAGGATGACATAGCTATATATTTGTAGGAGATGATGTAGATAGTGGGGGGTGATGACTGATGATTTGCATGTTGAGATGGACTTCTAAATGAAGATTAACGTTATAAGAGATACAGATATATAGATTTACTAGAAGATCGAAGAATACCAGTTGTTTTGCTATACATTGTCGCGCACATTGATATAACACACTCGATGCATTACATTCACGGACCAACAAATGTGGCTGTGTGCATTCACCATTATTCCATGTAGACATAATACTACATGCATAAAGCATGGCCATCATCTGGCTAAAACCCTGCAGAACCCAACACTACACTCCTTTATGCATGGCATATGTCCTGTCCAAAGCAATGCAGCCTTTGTTATTGAGCACCAAACAAAAGCATTTTATTTAGTATGACCATGTGTATAAAATGAGGTGGTGCTCACCCCGATGATATATATAGCTGTTCTGTAATGAAAATCCATGAGTATGTTATATGTGGCGCGCATATATTTTATTTAGTGATATGTGGTCCATGTGCGCATTTTATTATATGTTCTTGTTTAGGTCATTTCCGCTCTCGTCATAAGCTCGCCTGCATGCAAGCACATCAGAGACGGCCGGTGCACGTAGACGTACGCAAGCCTCTCACTTACGGCCGTACTTGCCATCGTCTAGGAGGTCCTCAAGGATCTTGTCGTCCAGGCACTCCAGCTCGATCTTCTCCCCGTCCCCGCGGCCCCTCCCCGTCGCCCTCAACGAGGCGGCGGCGGGGGCAGCAGCAGCAGCAGCAGACGACGACGACGACGACCCTCCGGCGCCCCTCCTGGTAGCCCCAGCGATCTCGCCGGGGAAGTTGAGCACGGCGGTGGCGCCACGCTGGGCGAACGCCGCCCGGTCGTACGCCCGCGCGGCCTCCTCGGCCGTGTCGAACGTGCCGAGCCAGACCCTAGCCCCACCGCGCTCCGGGTCGCGGATCTCGGCGGCAAACTTGCCCCATGGACGCTTCCGGACGCCGCGGTACTTGGTGCCGCCACCACCGGCGGCGTCCTTGCCGCCCTCCATGGATCCCGGCCGGCGGCCCTCGGTGAGCTAGCTAGCGGTGGCAGCAGTGATCTATCGAGCGGCACGTACGCCGGTGTAGTAGCTAACTACCGACCGAGTGCTCTGTGGCTCTACGCATGTGTTGCGGGCTATTTATAGAGAGAGGGTATATATACGAAAGTGTGCTGTCGTCTAAGTGGCATACGCATATAGTATCTACGTAGGTAGATTACTAGCATGTACGTACGTATACTGACTCGATCATCACTACAATATATGCAGCGCAGAGAGCATATATATACGTATGCATACGTAGGTATAGACGTGTGTGAAGCGCTGAGTTCAGACGACAGCCGGCACAAAAGCAGAATGCAGAGTGCCCTAGCGTCGAAATCAAGAGTCGGCTGCGCTCCACGGTACAAAATACTCCTAGCTTGCTAAAATAACAAGCTACGCACCCTCTCTCTGCAGAAAGGCAATAAAAAGAAAAAAAATTAGGAATAATTGGGTCGTTGAAAGTTCAACTTCAACCTGCTCACTGAGATTCGCGCCACGGGATTGCATGAATCAGTGATATATTCGGGATATATACATCCTCCTTGGCACAAGAGTAACTTTAGCGAGGCTACTCTATTTTCTGAGGCTGAGACAATAAAAAAAATAATTCGTACTCCAATAGAGTGAGTCATAACAAGGCCCCTAAATTCTAGCTAGCTACAAGCAGGCAAGCTACTTTTTTCCAGCGAGAGGGGATCTCTCAACTTTTCCAATCCAACTAATTTGCGAACGTTCACCCGATTCAAGTTCATCGGACAATACGCCCCACCACTTTTCTTTCTTAGGAAAAAAATAAATTTCCATCATATTCCCTTTTCGGACGGTGCCGCACGCGCCTCAGCACATTAATTCTCACTCTGTTGGCTTGGCTAAAAAGCCATGACTGAAAATACTATCCACTGATTTGTTATAAGAGAAAAACACTACTAAATAGCTAACAGATTTAAAAATAAGTTCAAACGAACAAATCTCTTTCGACGCACAACTCTACTATTTATCGAGCCAACGACAACTAGATTCAAAACCAGCGGTCAATCCAAGAGCTTCTTGGTGACTTTCTTTTTTTTTAGAAAGTTACAAAGGTATACAGATGACTTATGTGCATAATGTTTACATGACAATTTATCATCACAATATCTCATCATGACTTTTCAACTTTTGTTTTTGATAAAAAATGTTTTCACAACTTTTTATTTTTGAAAAGCGTTGACACCTCTGGGTGCACGCAGAAAAGATCCGCAAGCATACGGATATTATAGTAGCATTTTACCTGAAGTATTCTAAATATATATTGTGTCCACAAAGAAACATGTGAGACTAGATACGATCTAACTTAACTAAAGATAGCAATAGGGTTAGGATAAATAAGAGTGTAGAGATGACTTATATGATTTTTGACTTCCAACCTAAGTTAGCATTGTATTCTAGTGAGTAAAGTCTACTATCGGTCTCTAAACTTATACTGTCATATCATCTCGGTCCCTAAACTCGCAAATTGACTGTTTAGGTCCTCGAACTTGTTCATCTGTATCATCTCGATCCCTAAACTTGTTCACTTGTGTCATCCCAGTTCCTAAACTTAAAAATCACTCGTTTAAGTCCTCAAATTCATCCAGTTGCGTCATCTTGGTCCCTAAACTTTGTTTTGAGTCTCATTTGGGTCCAAACAAAGTGATCTAAAAACTATATATTAAAAAATGATTCATAACTTTTTCATATGAACTCAAATGAAGACAAATTTTATATTAAAGTTGTAGCCCTCAATGTGATCTATAACTTCGTAGTTGAAAAGTTTTTTATTTGAAGTTGTTTAGTGTAGAAAAATTTAATCTTAAATTTTAAATTTCAAAATCTACAAACTTATAAAAAATATTTTGAGACCCTAAATGATTTTAATTTAAAAACTTTTCAACTACAAAGATGTAAATCATGGCGCTGGCTACAATTTAAATATAAAGTTTATCTTTATTTGAGTTCATATAAAAAAGTTGAGTTATTTTTTATATAGAGCTTTTAGATTCACCCTGTTTTCATCTAGATGAGACTTAAAAACAAGTTTAGGGATTGGGATGACACAGCTAAATAAGTTTGAGGACCTATATGGGAGATTTACAAGTTTAAGGACTAGGATGACACAACCGAACAAGTTTAGGTATCTAAATGGTCGTTTTGCGAGTTTAGGGACTGGGATGACACACCCAAACAAGTTTAGGGACCGATGATAGACTTTACTCTATTCTAGTATTCACCATGGGACATTAATTAGGAATAGTATAGCAAAATATACTTCTTCTGTCACAACCAGATCATACTAGTCCTACGTACTCGAGATGGATTACAAAGGACCAATGTGGGTGTCACTCACGTGGCCTACCACACTTGCGGCATGCAAGGTGCATCCACAAGTAACCAATAGTCTAAGCACCTCGCTTACACTAATGATTACTACTTTACTCCCCTTAGCAACGAATAAAGCACTCAAATGAGTTGTGGCCCTGATAAAACACCAAACCACAAAGCTACTTTAAATTAGAAACGAATTACCAGAGTTATCTCAAATGCAGACTCGAATAGATCCTAAATCTGCCAAGGTACAAATCATAGAAGTAGCACCGACAAGCCAGTACTTTCTCCAAACTCTTCCCTCATTCGCTAACTCACTATTTTCTATGTACAAAGAATAGATTCTACTAGAGGACTACTCTTCTCTTCAAGTAGGAGGATTCCTTATGTGTTATTGTGGGTATAAAGAAGAAATATAAATAGATTAGAATGTTAATCTCTAAGAATCAGGAGCGTGTTGCCACGGAAATTGCTGATCATTTTGAATAAAATTACTTATACAAAGGGATCAACAATTATAAGTTAATGTTAGTGGATGAGTGGCATGTTGATGTGGACAACTAAATGCATGTTAGTGGATGATGTGTCTTACTGACTGGATCATAATTGTAAATGCTATTTGGTCATAAATGCATCAGAAAGTGGACTGATTAGGTGGACAACTTGTGTGTTTACAGAAATAGCTAGTGGGGTTTAGCTTTATAGAGTTTATAGATTATGATCTATGATCCTGAAGGGATTGAGGTTGGCTTTTTGGAGGAGTTCCAGGGGCTCCTTTTATAGGGGCAGATGGAGTAGGGAGCAAGCCAGCGCCACATCATTGATCCATGTCAACTCCCTCGATCACCGTTGGATAAACCAAATTTAAATCACCTTATAGAATCAATGGTGCATATCTTAGAAACATGTACAAGGTGGCAGAGGCCGTAGGCCACCATGGTAGGTTGACCAACCTATATACGGGATCAGCCCACCCCCCTCTCATGTCAGGTGGGCCTCTCCCTCTGACAGTGGGTAATATACTCCGTCTTGATTGGGTTTTCACATGATTGTACATTTGTTCACATCAGTTTGTATGTTGATGTGTATGACTAAAAGCCCTAGTTTAGTTTGGTTTTGGCTAATTGATAAAACCTTAGGACTAATCCTAGTGCTAAGTGTGTAGAGATTAAAGGATGGTCCCATGCCAAGTGGTGGAGCCTAGAAATGATCATGTGATGATTGTGATGATCACTAGGTGATCAAGTGCTCAACTTGAAAAAGGAAGGAAGAGAAAAATAAAATTCTATGGAGATCAAGGCAAAGGTATAAGATAGGGTCTTTGGTTTTGCACAAAAGACACCACAGAGGGTGAGTGATTCAAGACACCATACATGATGCCATTAGCTTTTGTGAGATTATCCTTGTCCTGTTGAATGTGGAATAAATAGGGCAACATCGACCATTTAACCTTCCAGCACATTTCCATAAGAAATAAAATAGAAGAAAAGAATCATCATGAGCCAAGGGTGCCCGTTCATTCTTGAACAATCAACATCTCCACCCTGTCATCTCATAGGTAAGAGAAGGTCACCGTCAACAAAAAATGAAACCATCACATGTGACGGAATAAATACATTGCATCGCTCATAATTCCTTCATAAATTGTGGGTGTTGATGAAATCGATCAAGGTATGAGAGAGAACCAACCCAAAAATATCTTTTCCATTGTTATTTTCTTTTTACCACTGCATGTTAATTTAATTCATCATATATATATATATATATATAGTGCTTTATTGGGTGGCTCCTAGACATCAAGCTGAATTCTTTATTTTACAGGAAACTTATGGGCCACCAAACAAATAGACCCAGCTATCAAGTGGATCTAGAGATCTTTTGCCAGCCCAAACATAAAGTCTTTTGTTGGTTGCTTCTAAATGATAGATTAAGCATGATGAACCTCCTTAAAAGGAAAAAAATGACCCTAGACTCATATACTTGTGAAACCTGTCTTACTGGAGAAGAAGAAACTGTGCAGCACCTCTTCTGGGGCTGCCCCTTTGCTCAACAGTGTTGGGGTATGCTCAACCTGCAAACAATTCAAACAGGAGGAACTTCTGAAAATGTTCTAGCCATCAAAGATCAAATGAACAATCAATTCTTCATGATCGCTATCATTCGTATGTGTTGGACTATTTGGAGGGCAAGAAACGAACTCATTCAAGTGAAGGAGAACCTATCAGAATCATTTGATCAATGAATTCAAAACCTGTGATTGATCATTACATTAGTTTTATTTTCTTTGTTTCTTTTTTGTCTCTTGATTTCCACTTTTTCTTCCCCCCTACTTGTATTCTCTTATGGCTACTTTGGTTACTTTTCACCAAGTTTTAAATAAATTTCTGCAGGGGCCACAGCCTTCTCTCAAAAAAGAAAAAGAAAAGAAAAGAAGAGGACACATACAGGCGAACCTTCCTAAGCTTTCGCCCCCGACACGGCCGCGCCCTGGGCGGCGGCGGCTCATCCGCGGCGAGCAGGCGTGGTGAAGCCAAGTAAGCGGGAGAGATGGTGTAGGTGCTGCCGTCAATATTGTTGGTCGCCGCTCCGCCCTCCAACGGCCGCAGCGTTTGGCACTGGTCGACGACGAACCTGAGGATGCGGGTGAAAGCGCCTGTCGATCGGGTGAAGCCGTAAACGCAGGCACGGTGATCAGGAAGGCGAATCGATGGAAGTGCAAACCCACGCATCTTCAGTTGAGGTACGCGTCAAAATCTTTCTTTCGCCTGGTCTTCCTGTTTAGTTCCTCTAGTCTATGGCGCTGCCTGGCCTTTCCTTCAACCCGGGTCTGGCCACCCAAGAGCGCATCCGTCATCGTTTCGCTTCCCCGGTCACTCATCACTCCCTTGATCACTTCTCTTTTTATCCTTGTTGCGGCGTTCAGCCGTTGCAAATTCAAGCTGTCAACTGAAACGGCTGAGTCTCTGCTCCAAGCATCTCTGGGTGGCTCGGCGCCCCACTTTTTTGTTTCTAGACTTGGAGAACAAACTTTCAAATTCGCGGTTTCCTCTAGAAAAGTTGGTCTGTTCATTGCATCTTTGCAGTTTTTCTCCTGTGACACTTTCAAGGTTTTCTTCTTCCTCTGGGGAAATGGAGGTCCAAACTGGAAACTAGAATATTTGCGCTATCTCTAGGAGGAAGACAGCTCCTGGTCTGAACCTAAAAAAAGAAGAATTAACGTTCAGGATGCAAGTCATCTCCCTCCCATGTCTTTTACCCCATCGGTTCTCCTCTCGGGCTCAAACGCGGTTCCTCTTGGTCTTAGCAATCATGGTGCCAATGTTGCCCTTGCTGATCGGCCGCCTTACACCGACATGACCGGCTCAGAAGGACGACATATCCTAACCGGAGCTAACGCGACCGTCCTTGGCCGCGGAAGAACTGTCCGCCAACCAGAGATTTCATATGCTGACAAGGCAAGGGCTACTGTCAGTAATGACAGGCCGCAGGCCCAGGCCTCTGCCTCATCCTCCTTCCCCAGGCGTCCTCCTCATCTCAGTCTGCCAAAGGTGGTCGCCTAGGAACAAACGAGACACTACCTTCGTTGTCTCGCTAATGATCATCACCGAGTCAACTGTACCCAGCCTACCAAATGCCATGCTTGCCACTCAACCGGTCATGTTGCTGCCCGTTGTCCATCTCAAACCTCCTAGCAGACAGCAAAATATGCCAGTGGCCTATCGCGCGCCCTTGCTATATCGCAAGAAGGTCTGGCAGCGCGTGGAACAGCCCGCCCACCTGTCCGTGCGGGGTACCAAGGCCAAGACCAATGTTAAAAGCCCCGTTTCCGGGAGGGCCATGAATAATGATATTGATAATAGTTATATGGGCCGCAAGCCCAATAGCGCGGTCATAGCACAAGAGCTCTAGGAATGAGACTTTATTACTCCGCCTAACCCAAGCTCCTGGACTCTATTTCCCTCGAACCATCTGTCTTCCTCAGGTACTGGTGCTATAGTAGCTCAAGGAAACCACAACCCCCAACAGTCCCACTACCAGCTTCCGGACCTCAATGGACTGGTAGCGGCGGAGGAAGAAATGGCATTCCAGTGAGCGGACCCTGAACCGTTCCTCCCCGAGCACCTGGAGGCGCTTCACGTGCCAAACAGAAGATTCATGACGCGTGCGGTGGCACCGTACCGGCCGCAGCTCAGGAACGAGAATCTGGCGATCGTCACCATCAATCGGCTACCCACTAACCCCATGCTCTTCGCCAATGTCCGTAGTGTGATCAGAGATTTCTTCCATGAAGTAGTCCCGATGCAGTACCTGAGTATTGAGAAAACAAGTTTGGGTCAGGCAATGGTTAGGCTAACTTATGCTCATGCTCGAGATACCCTAATCCAGAATAGTCCACATGTCTTCGATAATGTACTGCTCACCTTCACCAAGCATGACTGCGGTAGGAATTGGCGCACTGCCGAGTTCAATCATGAGTGCTGGATTCTACTGCTAGATTTCCCTAGAGACTATATTGCAGAGAGAATCATTCACCAGTCGTTAGGAGATTTCGCTAGAGTCCTGGATCTACAGGTTCAACATGGGACAGAAGTCTCCATCATTCTAAAGGCCAGAGTCAGGGATGTCACCCGAAGTACCTCAATTTGTAGTAATAGAAGATCCAGATGTAGTGGGGGTGAATCTTTCACAATACAGTGTGAAGTGGTTTGGAAACAAGATTGCTTATGAAATGCCACCACCGCAAGATCAGATCCCAGAGAATAACATCCTAGAGCATGACATGCCCTTCGACTTCATTGGATTAGCACAACCCATAAATGGAATAGCACAGGCCGATGGGTGGGAACCCTAGCCTGATCAGGAAGATGAAGTGAACCAGGAAGCAGGTAGCGCAGAGGTTGGACAGAGTTACAAAACGTGCAGAATCAGATAGCAGAAGTTGAACAGCAACTTGCTCAGCTTCACCCAGAAGGACCACATGGGGAGCATGCTGGCAGTGCAGAGGTTGGAGCAGAGTTCCTGAATGTGCAGGTTCAGATAGCAGAAGTAGAACAACAGTTGGCCCAGCTTCATCCACAGGGACATCAAGGGGAACATGGAGTGGCTGATGAAAACATAGGTTGGGACCTCAATCAACCACCTCTTGACCAGGACCTCGACCCTGTCATCATTAACCCAGTGGAAGATGACCCCTTTGGACAAGGCTATCAAACCCAATACCTTCTGTAAGGCTAGGGAGAAGTGTTTCAGATAAATCCCCAACCTCAGGTCACGGAACAAATTCAGAATAACGAGGTGAACCTAGATTTGGCTTTGGGCATGCAGCAGGACTGCAACTTGCCAAACCAGCCAAGACCTAATCCTGTCAACTATCTGGTTGAAGAGTTCCCTCCCGAAGAGCTGATGGCCACTGGGGAACAAGAGGCTAATGCTGACCATGGAGAAGAATTGGAAATGGAGGGAAACCTCATTGCAAACAATACACAACAGGTTCAAATTCAAATGGAGGGTCATGGGCCATAAGAAGACCGTGAGATAATTGACTAGCCCAACAACAATCAGGCCCAGCCACAAGTCAAGTTGGACTCCTCGGTATATTTGGCAGCCCAATTAACATAATTAGTCAGCTTCAGGCCCAAAATGATGCGGCAAACAGTGAAGCCCACCATAACAACAAAGCCCAAAAGCAGAGGCAGCAGTCAGAAATGGTGCAGAAGCAGCAAATCACAGCCATCACTATAGCTTTGAACGTTGAGCAATTACTGCTAGTAGACAATGAGATTTATGGGGCTATGGTGGCAGATAACTTCCAGCAAAACAATCAGAACAGTAATCACATGGGATACGGAGGGCAAGGAGCACTGGTGGAAGATGGAATGGCATGGTCTCAAACCAACAACACAGAATTTGTCCTAGCAGATATCGTGGCAAATAGACTTTGGGCTAAGTACTTCAGCTCAGGTAATAGATCATACATCCACACAAGAATACCTGGTAACTGGGCAAATTTTTTCATTGTTCAACTACTGAACCTTGCCAACTTCAATTGGACAAGAAACTTACTAATTTCTTTAGCTCCAAACCTGGATTGTCCTGAATTCGGTCAGATTGATTTTGCAATCCCCCCTAACTGCCCTGAACATGATATGCAATGTTTGATAGATGCACGGATTTCAAAGGAGATACCACCAAAAAAGAGAAACTCCAAGAGGACTGCTCAAGTGGTGGTGGAATCAGAGGTAAGAAGAAGTCCCAGGATTCAAAACTCAAAAAGTGGTTTTAAACATACAACTACAACTGAGAAGAAATGTTGTTTACCCTGCTGTGTAAACCCACCAACGCTGAAAAAAGAAGCAATCAAAAAAATTGCTATCAACTTATGTGGTATGGAGGAAACTGAAATAAGTGATGAACTCTTACAGGCAAAGAAACAGAAGAGTTTGCCTGTGGCTAGGGCTAGGATTGTGGTGCAAGATGAAGAAAGGAACAAGAGAGATCAGCAGCTGGAGGAAATGCCTGAGGATCCCGTGGAGGCTGGGCAGAGCAACGACAGGAACGAGCGTCATAATGCAGAAGAATGAGAAGCAGGGATCAGGGAAAAGGGAATGGGCATCCAAGATTAACAGGAGGGTAGTGTGTTTTGACGTGCTCCTTGATGCAGAGGATATTTCACCTTTTGTAATAGCTGCTAGACCTGGCAGACAATTGATATGTTGTAGGCCAAGCTTTAAACTTGTCGTGGCACCTGTGTTTGGATGCTGGATAAACAGTTTTTTTATGGAATGTCTTTGAATGCTTATGGAATCACAATGGTCCTGCTACCTACGATTGGTTGATCTGTGATATTCTTCATGACCGTAAGAAAAGAAAGGGCTGGGCTGAGAGGGTTCAAGTAACCAGGATAAACACTGGGGACAAGGGCTGGACTCTTGAACCAAAACTAAAGGGGCATAATATCTACACATGAATACAAACAAAAACAAAGATTGGAAGGTGCTAACATGGAATGTCAGAGGCATAAACTCGGAATGGAAATGGAACACGGTGAAAAATAAACTGACTGAAAGCAACTGTGACATTGCTTGCTTGCAAGAAATGAAAAAAGAAATAATAGATGCAAACTTCATTAAGAGAATCTACCCAACATCTTTAGACTCTTTTGACTACCTGCCCTCAGTGGGTGCCTCTGGGGGGATCTTAGTGATCTGGAAAAGTTCTCTCTTCTCTGCAACAATGAAGTTTACTAACAACTATGCTATCACCATGGAATTCTGTTCAAGACACAACAGAAATAGATGGATCCTCACCTCCATTTATGCACCCTGTACCACTGAAGGGAAGACCCTATTCTTGGACTGGTTCAAAAACATGCAAATTGACAGTGAAGACCATCTAATCTTGGGTGACTTCAACCTCATCAGGAAAGACACAGACAGAAACAAACCAGGGGGAGACATTAATGATATGTTCATATTTAATGCAGCCATTAGTCAACTAGGAATTAATGAAATCAATCTGCAAGGAAGAAAGTACGCATGGTCAAATAAACAACATGACCCTCTTTTGGAGAAACTTGACTGGGTTTTCTCATCAGAAAATTGGGCCACATCCTACCCAACCACCTCTGTAGTAGCTATGGAAATGATTCGATCTGATCATTGCCCATGTGTTGTCACCATCTCAACTTCTATTCCAAGGACTAAAATTTTCACATTTGAAACCTATTGGTTAAGACACCATTGATTCCAGCAGGTGTTCACTCAGAGCTGGAGCAACTCACCTAGTACTACTAACAATGCAAAGGTATTGACATCAAAATTCAAAAAATTGAGGAAAGATTTAAGAGAATGATAGGGTTCAATGCAGAATCTGAAAGTAACAATCACCAATGTCAGGCATTTGCTTATGCTACTGGAACTCATCAATAAACACATAGATCTAAGCCTTGAGGAATGGAATTTCAAAATAATATTAGAAAAGCAATTACTAAAGCTGCTAGAGAACCAAAGGGTATACTAGAGGTAAAGAGGAAATATCAAATGGGCTCAGTTGGAAGATGCAGGGACCCACTTTTTTCACACCTGTGCAACTCTCAGGCACAGGAGCAAACTAATCAGTGAGCTTACAAGCAAGCATGGAACCATTGCAGTACATCACAGAGATAAAGCAGCAATCCTATAGGAAGAGTTCAGAGAAAGACTGGAGGTCAATGAATTCACAGGGTTCACCATAGAGCGTACCTCAATAAACCAAACAAGGATTGACCTGAGCAGTCTAGAAGACCCCTTCTATCATGATGAAATTGACAACATAGTCAGAGCCCTACCAAATTACAAGTCCCCAGGACCAGATGGGTTTAACAATGAATTTACAAAAGCTACCTCGCCAGTAATTAAACAGGATTTCTGTAACTTATGTGAGAGCTTGTTTGAAAACAATTGCCGTCTTAAGAGCGTCAATGGATCATGCATTACCCTGATACCAAAAGTTGATACTCCAATGGTAGCCAATGACTTTAGACCGATTTCCCTTCTAAACACATCCATAAAGCTGCTCACCAAAATTCTGGCCTCCAGATTACAGCAGAAAATCACCCAGTTGGTACATAAAAATCAGTATGGGTTCATCAAAACAAGGACAATACAAGACTGCCTAGCATGGGCATTTGAATATATACATTTCTATCATTAGCCAAGGAAGGAAGTGGTAATCATAAAGCTAGAGTTTGAAAAGGTTTTTAACAAAATAGAGCATCAAGCTATCATCAAAATCATGGAAACAAAAGGATTTGGGCAGAGATGGATGACCTAGATTAAGAGTATTCTATCCACACGAACTTCTTCAGTTATATTGAATGGTACCCCAGGGAAAAGATTTGAATGTAAGAGAGGGGTGAGGCAAGGGGATCCACTATCACCACTGCTATTTGTTTTGGCAGCAGACTTCTTGCAATCCTTGGTAAATCAGGCAAAAGACATGGGATTGCTCAAGTTACCCATTCCAATTCAGAGTGAACCAGACTTCCCAATTATGCAGTATGCAGATGACACTCTAATCATCATGGAAGGGGGCGCAAGGCAAATATTTTTCCTGAAAACAATCCTTCAAAACTTCTCTGATTCCACTGGCCTCAAAGTAAATTACAATAAATCAATGATGTTGCCTATCAACATGACTGAGAACAGATTAGACCATTTGGAAAAAACCTTTGGGTGCTCAAAAGGCACTCTACCGTTCACCTACTTAGGCCTACCTCTAGGCACCACAAAACCAAGGATTGCTGACTTCCTGCCTCTAGTAAACAAATGTGAAAAAACTAGGTGGAATCTCGAGCATGGTTAATCAAGCTGGGAGATTACAAATAACAAATGTTGTGTTGTCTGCAATGCCCACCTACTATATGTGCACCTTGGAGCTGCCAAAGGCAATCATCAAACAAATTGACAAGCTGAGAAAAAACTATTTGTGGAGAGGTAATGATATAAATGGGAGAGGAATGCCAAAAGCTGCCTGGAAACTAGTATGCAAATCAAAGGATCAAGGGGGGCTGGGAATAATCAATCTAGAAGTCCAAAACCAAGCATTGCTGATGAAGAACCTAGACAAATTCTATAATAGACAAGACATTCCTTGGGTCAACATAGTCTGGGAAAAGCACTACCCACATGATAAACTACCAGGAACTATCAAAAAAGGATCATTTTGGTGGAGGGCTGTGCTAAAAGGGCTGCTAAAATTCAAGGAAATGGCAAGAGTTCAGGTAAATATTGGTCTGACTTGTCAATTCTGGTTGGACAAATGGGGAACAGAGACACTGCAAAATAAATTCCCACAAGCTTTCTCCTTTGCAAAGGACAAACAGATGAATGTCAGGAAAGCCTTCGCCACTGACAATGTGTCACACCCCAAAATTCCTACTTTGGAATGTGACTTAGAAAACACTAAAAACAAAACCAAAGAATTTATTATTTTATAAAATGTTCCAACTTTAGTTATGTTGTAGATATTTCAGATAGTGAAAAATGTGGGTTTCTAAAATTTTTGCAAATCAACTTAGTTGTTGTTGCATTCATGCAGTTGCATAGTGGTTATGCTTGAAAAATGAATTTATTGTTTCCAAAATACGCCTAGGGTTTGATCCCAACTTCATCTACCCAAAATAC
>Ga0182004_10002064_pt1 | contig 15395 bp, 13 predicted proteins | sample Sormic07211540_1_FD_120479 | JGI IMG/M metagenome (GOLD analysis project Ga0182004, IMG submission 120479) | Endophyte microbial communities from Sorghum bicolor roots, Mead, Nebraska, USA - 072115-40_1 MetaG | ecosystem: Host-associated > Plants > Roots > Unclassified | place: USA: Nebraska...
CCACACAATTGCAATGTCATGAACTAGTTATGCATGAATTTCACATCAACAGGTTAAGTCTATCAGTACACGATGCTCTACCTTTTCTGCGTGGGGATTTGATATTGAACCCCTTGTGCTGCTTTGTCTGCTGCATCACACCTATCTGGTAACCAAATCCAGATCTTGTACCTCAGGATCTTTGTAAACCGACTGTGCCAGTGCTGTCTTCCCAATGCCTGTCGTTCCCCAGATGGAAATCACCTCCATTTCTATACTATCAGAAACCAGAGCACGGACAATCTTCTCCATCTCTTCGTTGTGGCCAATGGGCCTCTCGTCGCGATGCCCGGCGGATTTAAGGAACCATGGGTGCTGCATTGGTTGAACCGTCGTCCTCCTCCCGTCCCCGACCTGCAACCTGTACAGCTCCCATTGCTGCCGCGGACTGAGCTCAACGCTGGGCCAGAGCCGCTTCCGCTTCCGCGACTGCTCAGCGGCTGCTAGCCTGGACACAGCCGTGACGGTGCCTAGGCGGTCGAGCAGGGCGTCGATGTTGAAGGCGGTGGCCCTAAGCTCCTGGAGCCAGAGCCTGACGTCTTGGGAGCGAGGGAGACCGCCACCGCCGTCGGCTTCTTCATGTACATCGCGTCTTCGGATCCAACTCCCCCTCCTTGCCCGCAGCTCACCGGCCTTGCCAATGACGTCCTGGATGTCCTCGCGCGACGGGAGCGCCGGCGGGACCTAGGCAGTGGCAGAGGAGGATGCGGCAGCTGATGAACCCTAGAACGCGGCGGTCTGGATGTCATCAGGAGCAGAGGATTTGGTGGCTTGATGAACCCTAGAAATAAAATGTTAATCTATTTAGAATCTCATCAAACTATATTACTTCAATTATACATACTCAACTATACTACACATTTTACAATTATGCATTTACCTTTTTACCCTTTATTAAAATAAAAAAAAACTACAAAAAAGGAATTACCACTCCTCTAATTAGATCCCTAACCCTCTCAATTTCGGAAGCGATGGGAGGCGATGGGACGCTTATGGCCCACCGACCATAGACACATCAATCGCCTCTCATCGCCTTACTCTCATCGCTTCGCATCGCTTTTCATGCTCTGGGTCCACCGGTCATAGACACACCAATTGCTTCTCATCGCCTCTCCAACCATTGTAAAAATATTCAAAATTCTATGGGTATCAAGGTAGACACATGCAAATGAATTTAAGTGATTAAATGTGAATAAGACAACAAGGATGATCCCATGCTATATTTATTTGAGGGAGACCATCTGGCGCACTTTTAATTTAAATGTATATCCTTCTTCTCGACCTTCAAAGATTTGCTTCTGGGTTCACCACGTATAACTCACTGAATAGACAAGATCATAACACACCACACAAGCATCCACACAAATCACACATGAAGCAAACAATAGAACTAAATAAGAATAATACAACATTAAATAAAAAGATTTGAAAATTAATCTATACATTGCTATGAGCATGCAGACTTGAAAAGTACGCTAATCGAAGCTACAATGTAAAAGAAATAACTCACAAATGTTTACTTTATTAAGGAAAAATAAAACTATGAGATTTATTTATTTTAATTATATAAAACAAGTATAAGATATTTCTGAAATATCTAGATTGAATACAATCAAATTATATTTGGGAAAATTAAAATAAAATTAATCATTTTTATTTATAAATCTAGTTACATAATCATTATTCAAGTTAGAATTTAAAATATGAAATTATAGATCAAGTTACATGGTAAACACTTACTAATGTGTAGATTACGCCTTTATGAATCTAACGCAACTTGAGCGGATCAAAATAGAGCTAAAACAAATATTTTTTGCTAAAACAAGATCAGTGGCAGTTTCATAAATAAAGCAAACTTATTTTCCAATTAAAATAAATAAAAACATATTTTGAATAGTCACAATTGACTCGTATTGATCAATCAGGGCCGTTGATCTTAGATTGGGCGGCCGAGATTAGAAGGGGGAGAAGGGGGTTTCTGGCGTTAGCCAGAGGTGGTTGCGCCATGGCTAGAGCTGTGCTCCTCACTAGAATTTTGCTAGAGTGGCAAGGCAATACTTCACATATATTCGATTGATCTATGGGCATCGCTAAGGTTGGTTGCATATATTTACTGAAAGCTTATTACCAATCTTCTATCATACTAACAACTTGTTAGTATGAATCAACCACCAACATAGACGTTTCATGTATGTTAGTTGATGTTGTTCTCTTATTGAGCTTGGTTAATTAAACCTGAGGCTAAGCTACTCTTGTGATTCACCAGCTATTCTGATTATATGCCTAACAACAAGACTAAGGTATATGAGAAAAAAGATTAGATATAATCACCTTGAAATACTCCGTGCTACTTTAATGACTTTCACCAACTGTTCTGATGACCCACTAAGTAACCACAATAGAAGTTTACTTGGATTCCTTGATACAAAATTAGGATTATGAAGTACATGGTTTAGAATCTATGTGTCGGGTACCATAGACCGGGTACCCTAATCAAAGACATAAAAATGACAAAATCCACCCTTCCCCATGAGACATCACCAGGTTGGACCAAGATAATTCCACCTCGGCCCAACAAATAAGCCCAGTAAAGGACTACGACTCGCCCGAGCCCTAGCCTCGAGCGATGTCTGTGCCTCGCCCGAGCCCTGGCCTCGGGTGAGATCTACGCCTCGCCCGAGCCCTAGTCTTTGTTCTAGGCTTCCCGTGCACGACGACCGCGCCGCGGATGGGACATAAGCCACGCCTTCACCCATATCGTGGCAGGAGATGGTGCTCACTGTGCTGCCAACTCCCACTCCTGTTGCACCTTACCCTTGCCACTGTGTGTACGGCCGGACAAGGAGGGGGATGGGAGACGTTAAATCCCGACACTGTCGCCATAACCAAGCATCACTATTCCTTGACACAGAAAAGGGGAAGAGGCCTCGGAAGGGACAGCCACGCCCCAAAACAGGGCTCGATAAGGAGACTACAGCACCGGACGTCAAGATCTACTGCACGGAAGATGGCTTCCCACAATCAATAGAGACAACCATGTCGTAATTGTCGCCCCGAGGGCGGGGTGATCGGCCACTACAACTTCAACATTGCACTTCTTATGTATATAAGGAGTAAAAGCAGGGTTTACTCATGTACAGCTCTACCTCCCCTTGAGACTATAAAAGGGGAGGTAGGGCACCGTTTGGAGACACGACCAACTAGACAGACATCACTCCACACAAACACAACACTCTGAGAACTTCCATGAGCTCTAACCCACCTCATAAGCTGAGACTTAGGACTCCTTCCCTCTCTCGCAACTTGCTTGTCTCCCCTACTACGAGCACCTTGGGTGTAAGATAATACAAGGTCCGACCCCCACACTGGACGTAGGGCAGCGTCGGCCCAAACCAGTATAAATCTCTTGTGTCCTTCTTGCATCACCATCTAGGTTCTAGGGCACACAGACTTGATTACTTGTTAGTGTCTGGATCACGTGTCCAGACACCGACACTATGGGATTGCACATGTTGTGAAGGTAACTATTTGTTTGGCTTAGACAATCTCAAATGTATGCATAGATTAGCTATTGTAGGAAAGTCATTGCCTTACAAATGTGGTCTATGTCTTGAGTGTTTGTAGCATATATGTTGGAGCTCAAACACGGTTTAGCTAATAATCATGGGACATCTATGTTGTTTACCAACATATATTGTATAATACTCCCTCCATCCCAAATTGTAAGACATTTAAATTTTTTGACCCCAAGTTTGACCCCTCGTCTTATTAAAAACATTTGTGCAAATATAGTCAAATTGAAGTCATTATTGAAGAATTTTTATTAATAAACCAAGCTATGACAAAAGAAATGATATTTTGCATAAATTTTTAAATAAGATAAGTAATTAAACTTGGTGTCAAAAAAGTCAAAGCTCTTATAATTTGGGATGGATTGAGTATATAACAAAACATTTCTAGCTATGTATAATTATAGATATAGTCCAGAAAGCCCAAGTTTGGTTTTGATAATTATTGACACCAAGTTGCTAATGCTATTGTGTTAAAGTGATTTGAGTTAGGCACTAGCAACACAAATAATAAAGAAGCAAAGTGGCATGGAGTGGTGGCCACATGATCACAAAGAGATGAAGTATGAACATGAAAATTATGATTATGGTGATCAAGCACTTGGTTTTGCCGGTCAAGGAGTAAAGTGATCAAGGCAAAGGTATAACCATAGAGTTTTGCTTTTGCTAGTCTAAGTTAAGTAGAAAAGTGATGGACCAGATTTAGGATAGATAGCTGACTATCAAGAGGGGGAATCATGGTCATATCATGAATCAAGTGCTACTAGGTCAACATCTTTAGCATATGCATTAGGATCTAGTAGAGTGCTAACATAACTCCTTTGAAGAAAATATTTGTGAAATTGCTAATATACGTGCACACATAGGTTTGCACATAGTGGTGTTAGCACTTTTGCAAAGGAGGTGAAGTTTGAGGGTAGACAGGGTTTTTAGATCCTCTCTCCCTCTCGTCGAGCTTGCGAGCCGAGATTTGGTGTTTTTATGGAAATAGAATGCCTATTTTCCATTACACTGAGAAAAAGGTTTCAGCGAAGTCGCACGAGTGTTTCTCACAAAGAAACACTCATCGGACGCTAGACTAGACAACATCGGATGCTGAGGCCACGACCAATGAGTGTAGCGAAGGCATGCAAAATTTGGTTTGCACATCGGAGCGTCTGATGCCTTGGTATCGAAGCGTCCGACACTCACGGGTATAGTGGCATGTTCAAGCGCGTGTGTGCATCTAACTCTAGGTGCATCCAATGCCTCAGTTTCAGATGTGTCTGGTTCTAGCTCAAAGGTTTTCAAACCTTACTGAGTAGCATCTAATGTGGGGTGGCGCGTCCGGCGCTTGGTGTCTGATGCGTATTGTAACTATGTGTTAAGTTTTCAGTGACCATTGATGATCAACGGGTCACATTAAAAAAGAGTGACACGTGGCGAGGTCTAACATGTGTGGTAGGCGAGCGTCGGACGCTAGGCCACGTCCGACAAGCAAGCATCGAAGCGTCTGATGCCCTAGAGTTTGACCTTAACGACTAGCCCATGAGGGTAACATTATAAATAGGAGGTGGTAGTGTTTGGGGAGCTTTCTCTTAGACATCTGAATACTTAAGGCATACTTTGAGCTAGAGAACATACTCTCTACTAATCCCCTTGCTTGATTCATCATCTTAGTGAGATTTAGTGTGATTCAAGTGCATTGTACTGAGAGTTGCATCTAGTGACACTTGATCCTTGAGTTGCTGTGGATTTCTTGTTACTCTTAGGTATTTCCCAACACCTAGACGGCTTGGAGCAATGGAGGTATTGAGCTCGTGATTGGAGATTAATTCAAGCCTTACTAAGTGATTTGTGAGTGGTTCTTGAGCCTTTCCTGCGGGAGATCACAATTGGCTACTCTGTGGATTGCTCGTGGCTTGGAGGATCTCCATCTTATGAGTGGATGTGCGGCACCTACTGAGGGTTTAGCTTTGGATTGCCAATTAGCTCATGATTCATCAAATGGATGTATCGCCACAATGAGGACTAGCTTGCTGGGAAGCAAGTGAACATCTGTAAAAAATTGTGCATCATATCTTGCCAAGGATTTTATCTTGTGTATGCAATTATGATTGTTTCTTGGTTATATCTCTACTCATCAACTTTGATATAAGAATCTTCACACACTCCTTTATTTACTTGCTTATCGCTTAGTTGTGTAGCTTGGTTTCTCGGTTAAGAAATAGAACTAGGTGTTGTTGTGTGTTGTTAGTGTGGTGGAGTGTTTAGCCTTGTACTTATGTAGGTGTCTTGCATAGCTTAGTGGTGCTAGTACTAGAATCACTTCGCCATTTGTTTTACTAACAAACTTGTTTAATTGAGCTTGTAGAATTTTAAATAGGCTACCCCCCTCTAGCCATTTGGACCTTACATCCATCCTATAATTCCATGCCTTTATTTTATCCTTCTATCTTTGTAGCTAACTTCTCTAGCTACATATAATTGTATGTATAAATAAATCTATTTTGATGTAGTCTTCACTATGAAATCCAAGAGTTAGTCCCACAAAGAGAAGAGGTGCACATCTTTGATAAGAAGGACAAAACACGGTGTGACATGTACTCTTTACTATATGTTCAAAGCCTAAACCCCATATCCTGTGACACAGCCTTGGTTGAATAATGCATGGTTTAAAATTCTAAGATTTATTACTGTTATAGTATTTTATATAACAAGTTTTGATAGTAATGCAGAGCAAAGTTGTAGGAACTAAGGTAGATGATAAGCTAATTTTTGATCTTCATTCTACCTCTACCCTTTTATGCAGTTCAAATTTTTGCATTAGATCTTTTTCTTCTCATGTGTTTGGCATTATAGACTTGATAGTTCTCTTTTCAAGAATAAAATTTGCTCTAAATATACAATACATGTATTTGTTGGTTAATGCTATTATATTCTTCTATATGAGAAGGATTGGTGAGTCTGTGTTGGCACTTATGTCTTCTCCCCCTACATTGCTTCCTTCCTCACACTACCTGGTTGTCCATGCTCAGCAGATCCTCATGTTCAATACAGATGGTGTCGCCTGTGAAACCATCAGGTGATTGATGAGTAGTTGTCAATTGAGCCTTAGTCCTACCAACTAGTTTGGCATCACTATTCTCTCATGTAAATAATTTTATGCTTGACTTTATTTTTCTCTCTTGTTTTTTGGAAGCCCAGTTCAACACCTAGGTGTAAATCCGCTCTACACTATGCTATGGTCCATAAACTAATTTCTATCTTTCTTGGCCGCAAATTTGGCATGATTTAATCCTGCTGTGCAAATAAGTTATGAAATATCAGAGATTTTGGGACCCTACACCCCTAACTAGGCTAGAAGGATGTAGAGTTAACAATTTTGTTTACATCATTTATAATTAGGCAGTAAAGGTTTCATTCAGAGTTCGATTGTAATGTGATGAGGCTGAGATTAGCATATAATGTATATACAGCTATTTTAAGATCTTTACAATACGTTTAACTATGGTAGCTTTTATAGCATTTGCACTTTTCTAGACTTAAGTACTGATTTAATTGTGTTAGATGGGTAGAAAGTATAATGAAAATAAAATTAAGTTTCATGAGAATAATGTTCTTGCTTGTCATTTATAGGATACTATTTCTTTGGGCAACATGAACTCCCATATGAAATTTATGCAATAAGCAGAGATTGTTGGTCTCATCCTTTGGGTGATAAAATGATTTATTGTTCATAGCTGAAAATGTCATATGACCTTGACGGGAGAAAGAACTATACTACTAAGATCAATCCTATCATAATGTAGTTCTTATAAGATATTTTTTTGGGCAATTAGAACTCCCATATAAAATATACACGATAGGCAAATAGTTCATCTCTTCTATTAGGCAATAAAATTCATTTATTCTTCTTTCCTAGAAAATGGCATGCAACAGTTTGGTCAACCATAATGATGTTGAGATCATCTTTGTTGTCAACCTATCGACGTTGAAAATTTATAATGACCTTGATGTTTAATGGTTTTCAAAAGCATGTTCTCAAGTGTATTTGGATATAGTTGGAGAACGAGATTGCAAAGAGAATCCAAGAGCACAGAGGTGATACAAATATATTACATGTGGTTTGATTCTTGATACACTAATTTGGAGGCGAGGGGCCACCTGTAGGTGTTTTCATTCAATCCACAAGAATTTTACTATATCACAACAAAATGTTCCTACTTGAAATCGAAGCAAGAACCTCTCTTGCCATGATGTTTACAAACTGTTTTCTCTTCTCTTGGAAAAGCCTATACATATATGTGGTACTATTAACACATTTATTTAACTAATGCACAATTCAGTTGTCTAAACTCTTCACTATGTTATACATATGTTAATGTTGTGCCCATGGCAGACATGTTGTAGAGCAGCACTTCATAATACAGAGATGTCTATTGGAGCCAGCAGCCACTATGGGTGCGGCGAAGTGCGCTTACCTACCTAGTATATGTACATTGTGCACTAGCTTGTACATCCACATTAGATCAACCTTGCAGTTCCTTGTTCCATTGCTGATTCTCTCTGTGCCTTATTTGACATTTGAATTCCCTCACCAATAGGTGAATTGTCACTGACACTTGTTGTTGCCATTCTATTACGCCTCCTAGCATTTTCTGCCCAGTTGGTGAGGCCTTCGGAGATATTTTCATCGAAAATGGCCTTCTTAAAAGAACTTCCCATCTTCATTAATGCAAAACATTGAACATTAGCATCAAACTAAACTCAGAGTGGAAGTAATTAGGGAGCATTAACATATGATTATACTAATAGTTGAGCCACACAAAAATGGAGTATATTACCACGTTGATGTACACTTTATAATAGTGATTGTGCTTTTTACATGCCTAATTTAAGTATTGGTTGAACCATCTAATTCATAAGCTAAAATAAGTTACCAAAAGGTGCCTAAACAAAATGAGTTCAATATAATATGAAGCTATCTAGACTAATTTAGACAACTTACTTGGGAGATAAGAGCGTAGAGAGGTAGGGTGCTGTATCCACATAAGAGTTGGCTGATGACACTGAGAATGCATACATGATATAAATTCCTAGTTCCTTGAAAGTTTAAAGTTTAAAAATGGCAAAACTAACAAATACTATAGGTTCATTACCTTATCACCACACGAATAATAGCATATGCTGGTTCTCCCATAATGCAAGAATTAAACCCATACGTGACCTGCAATGTTTGGTGAGTATGCTAAGTCAAGCTTGTTTTATACATATTATGGGAAGTAAAGCTAGTGTCCTTATACTAAATGAAACATGCATACATTGTTTGATATTATGTTCTATATATATTTGGTATCAACTTGGTTTTATCATGATGAATTACAATGACATATTTTTCTTATAACAATGGTCCATGGTGTAACTATAAATTGTATAAAAAACTAGTAAATGTTTGTAGGGTGAAAAAGGAAAATGACTAGTTATTCTTACCAGCAACCAGAAGAAGAGTGCAATTTCAAATGCATTTTGGAACAAGATGATATGAATCAAGAGAAGAACTAGTTTAGGCCGATGGAACCAAAAGAGTTCATCCGAAGGAGTTACAACTAGAACCCCTTCTATTGCCGTATGTTTTTGGGCAACCTCAAGAGCCAACTCCGTGATAATATGCTCCATCTTACTTCCGAGCACAAGTAGCAACTGTATGGAAAAAAACACACCCAATATGTTATGGTTCTACTAGTGAAATGGAAATTTATACTATAGATATATTTGTTGTGTGAATGAATTTCATTGAAAAGTACAATATATGTATTATTTATATTTCTATAGGTGTAACAAATAAAAATTGTAGGTGCAATGCTTTTATTTCTATCTATATAACACACATATATATTGCTTACTTACAATGAATGGGGCTACTGATAGCCAAATGTAGACGTACCATCCTATGATGACAACAATGGAAGAGCAGTGTTAGTCCTTAAGAAATGATATGATCATTTAATATAGAAGTTAAAAGAGATGTATGTGATGCAATCATATAGGAATTACAACAATGCACCACTAGCATTGTATCTCATTTATGCATAAGCTAAGTATAAAAGTTTGAATTAATACTCATTGAACAAAGAAACATACCATGAACATTGAGTAGCAAGAATATCATTAGCATAGCCCAAAGGTACCAGCTGTGACAAACACATATATACAATTGTTGATCAGTCATCATGTTTTAGTATTATAAGAGACTATGTGAATAGTGTGGATAAGTAGCATAAGGTGTTTACCTTATGCCAACGACTTTCTTGAAATCCACTTCCAATGCTCTATTCATATAATTGTAAAAGTTGAATTTTGGATGCCCCCTGCAGTGTTTCTACCAAAGCCAGAGAAGGAAAAAAATGTAACTTTTTCTATATATACAACATGAATAAATTAGGAAACATGTATGAAGTTGTATGTCAAGCTACCATAACAAAACCAAGTCGTAGGGTTGTGTAGTCCTCCTCAGTGACTGACCCATAGAATTGTTTAAAAAAAGAGCGCTGGAGTAAAGTGAAAACATTATTGTTATTTTATATTGAACCGATACTGACAACATAAATTACGCGCTAACAAATTTTAAAATACATGGGAAACATGCAAGATATATACCAGCCAACCGAATATTCCCCATCTTTTTCCATGACCTCTGAAGTGACTTTTGATAAATTGGAATTCTTGCACATGTTTGATCATTTGAGGAGCTACAAAATTTGGTCCCGACAACACATTATAAACATACGGTTTATATAGAAATTACTATAATAAAAAATGTGCAGTTAACTTGCTAAAGTAGGCAGTATATATGTGTGTACCACTATCATTGTTTTGCTGGATCTTGTCCTCCCAATATTTCCAGTTTCTTGTCTAAAGGTATGAACAACAAAACATTTAGAAAAAGGAATCTGATAATGTATTTTGAACATATAAAGCTTCACATTTTCCATATATACCTGTGTGATTCCAAGAATAACTGTAACAGCACTGAGAACCACATGCGTGACTGCCAAGACGAAGATAAATATGTGTAACTGATGAATAGCTTCTACCGAAAGAATTGGAACTTTGCCCTGTAGAATATGACGACGGCATACAAGGCAGGTTATGGAAGGTGAAGGGCAATCGTAAGTAAGATGATAATATAATATATTGTTTGTAAGCAACATTTGGGGAAGTGCTTTTCCTCGAAAAAAAATTCAGAAAATTGCAGTATTGTAAACTTACTTTTCGAGATAAATAAATAAATGTATTGATTGTTGGTATCATTTCAAAATATCTAATTAAACTCGGCATTAAAAAATAATTCGATGATGACTATAAAGTTCACATAACTGATGAATTTTTTCATTTTTTACATCACAATCCAATTGACTATTTTATAGGTGAAGGGAGTACCAAAACCAAATTAATACATGCATGGTCAACAACAAGGTGATCGAGACGGAATTGAAGCTGTGGTGAAACGCCGGTAAACGCCGGAAGTAGTACGTAGATTTGATCGTTTCCAGAATAATTATTCCAGTAAACGCCGGTACGGTGCCGGCACCGGCACCGGTGACCGGACTTCCCCTTCCGTTCCGTATAGGGGGGTCTAGCTAGCAAACCCAATAATTAATTAATGCAGAGAGCAAATACGCACACGCACCTTGAGGCAGTAGTCACTGGAGGCGCCTCCTCCGGCGAGGAGCCTCCTCGTGCCGCCGCCGGCGATCATGAAGTGCGCGGTGACCTTGTCGTCGGCGGGGAGCGAGCAGGGCAGGAGGTGGCGCATCACGCTCTCCTGGACGCATATCTTCTGCGTGGTGCCCTGGAACACGGTGAGCAGCAGGGAGATGAACCCCAGCAGCATCAGCTCTGCGTTCGTTTCGTATATGGACACCATTAGGCACGAATTGACCGGTGAGCAAAGCAGATCGAGTAACACAGACAGGCATGCATGATGATCGAGCAAGATGAAGATGATGATGCTGGTATGTGTGTGGAAACCACGAACCTTCTTTGACCTTGAGGAGGGCTTCGTACAGTGGCTTCCGGCGCCCTTTTGTTAGCCTCTGTATATGTTCCATTATTCATGCAAGAAGGAGCAGAGTTCATGTGTATGTATTTGAAACGGCGGCGGTTAGCTAGTTATGTATTAGTAGCTTAATGCATGCATAAATTAAATTAAGCTGATTCAGATCATCATCAGTGGATTCGGACGACGATGGATGCATATGCATGTGAGCGGTGGACGTCGTACCTTGCCGAGGAGGTGGAGCAGTCGCTCGAAGAGCAGGGAGATGACGACGATGATGGAACATACGGAGGCGACGATCCACGTGGGCGTGTGCTCCAGCGTTATCTCCTCTGCATCGTCGCCGCCTCCGGCCATGGCCGCCGATCGATCGCAACTGCTTAAGCTTATTCCGTCCCCTTGATTAATTACTTTCGCCGCCCAATCTTGGGCAGCAATAATAATGTCAAACACGGAACACAGATCGACTAGCTGGTATTCGTCATGCACAGAAGTGGCGCGCATGAGTATGAATGAATGGGTTGCCTCTTCTTATAGCATAGGAGTAGCATAAGACTGAGAAGATATACTAATACTATGTAATAGTCCAAGAAAGAGACAACAACATGAAATAGCTTGAGACCTTCCTATATTTTACTGGGCAACCTTCCTATATTTTATTGGGCAATGATAATGCTAAAATTGCTGCTAATAATAACAACCGATTAGAACGTGTGTTTTGTCTTGTTATTAATCCAAGGGCTGAGTTAGTTATATTCTCCCCCGTTGAAGTCAACGGTGAGCATTGAGCAGAACCTGCTCCACACGTACGCACATCTATACCAGTCTAGCTCATGGGTAGTACTACTATTTTATTTTTCTGTCTGTCCGCACGCAGAAGCGTGAAGAGACCGGCCGGTGTGCTGTTCCTGCGTGCTGATAACCCCGCGTGCTATGGATCGGAGGGAGAAAAAAACATGGACCAATTGAGGGTGCGTGGTCCGACGATTGAGACCCGCGTGGAATTGAAGAATTAACGAACGGTTCAGAGCAGTGTTGTTTTGTACGTGTTTCCATTTCTCTCCGTTGATCAGCAGCTCTCTCGTCTGGATTCTGCAGACAGACAGGGGTAGTAGACCTGTTCAAACTTGAAACCCGGTCGCTGTCGTACTGCAGGTGCTTCTGGTGAAGTGCATGTGTCTGTCTAATAACCAACGAATAGTCTGCCTCTGATACGTTCGACGAGTACGTGTTCATTCAGATGTTATTCAACAACATGACAAGAATGAGCTAACAGTTAAGCATGCATGTTATCTGTTGGCTTAACAAGCAGTAATCAGTTAACTGATTAATCGGCAGCTGAGTTGTAAATAAAAAAGAAAAAAAAAACAATGCATTGTTCGACTTGGATCCGGCAGCTGGTCAATGACAGGAAATAGAATAGTAAAGGGCAACGTGTATGTACGTATGTGCGAGGCAACACGCGCGTCAGGGTACCTTTCTCCGGATTTGTTTATTACTAGGAGCATTAGGGAAATAAACAATCTTAATTACCTTGAAGCTAGGCCAGACTAGCATAAGCAAATGGACTGCTGAGACCGGTCACACACTAGTCGACGTCGTCGGAACATGGTGTGGGATCGTGCGCCTTCCACGATATGCATGGAAAAAATTACACCACTCTTCGGCGAAATGGTCATCAACCACTGGTCCACTGCATACGGCAGCAGCTGATTGATCAGAAAGGAAGACAGGACACAGTTGGAAAGGCAACAAGAGCACATAGGCATAAGTTGAAGAGAAAAAAAAATAGATGGATATTTCATACAATGTTAGAAAGAGTGTTTGGATACTAATAAAAAAACTAATTACATAACTCGGCTGGAAATTACAAGACAAATTTATTAAGCATAATTAATCTATCATTAGCACATATAGATTACTCTAGCACTTAAGACTAATCATAGACTAACTAGGTTTAAAAGATTCGTGATTTCCAACTAAATTATGTAATTAGTTTATTTTTTTATCTATATTTAATACTCTATACATGCGTCTAAATATTCGATGTGATGAGTGAAAACTTTTTGGGTTGGGAACTAATAAACAAAGCCATAGTAGCAGGAGTAGTAGCATGCATGTTATCTGTTGGCTTAACAAGCAGTAATCAATCAATTAGTTAACCGACCGGCAGCTGATGATGAGTTGAAAAATAAATAGTAAAAAAACAATGCATTGTTCAAGTTGGATCCGCCAGAGGTCAATGACAGGAAATATAGACTAGTAAAGGCAATAATGTGTATGCGCGAGGCATGCAATGCAAAAACACGTCAGGGTACCTTTCTCCGCCGGATTTGTTGTTATTTGGAGGAGAAGGAAACAAATTAATAATCTGAGTCGCGTCTGAGGAAGTAATATATGAGCAAATGGATATATAGTACGTGGACGTCGTCTTACAGCTCAACGGGGTTGTGTGGTTGCTAGCCACAATTTGCCACACTTTATTTTAGGCAAGTTTGACTAAGTTAGCAAGTGTTTGGTTGACAACTAAGCTTAAGCATGATTCTTTTGGGCTTCACATGTCATAGAGTTAAAAAGTGTAGCAAGATTCCTTTAGACATTGTAAAGTGTGGCAACCAATTTGTTAGCCATACTTTTTGTGGCTTGCCACACTTATCTAAAGTTAATTATGGTAGACTATGGTTAGCAATCAAACATCCACTAAGACATCGATGGTCGCAATAGGTGTGGGCTGGTGCGCCATCCCACAGATTCCCAGACTGAAAAATTATACCACACTCGAGACGAGATGAACTGGTCATCAAAAACCAGTGCAGATCATGGCAGCTGATCGACCAGAAATAAAGGAACAGAAACGGCTGTTGAAAAGGCAACAATATTCAGTTGGATAGCACGCGTAGCACAAGGTCGATCGAGCCTCGGCCTGTATCAGACGATCGATGCATGCATGAGACGAGAGAGACGTACAAATACGGTATACCCCGTGCCGCTGCCGTGCCGTGACCGTGAGCTCGCTAGGACGGTCCGACAAAACATATGCAACTACTACGCGGCAGCTGGTTGCAAGCAAGCCGTTGCTGACTAGTTGCATCAGCAAGAATTCAGCCGCGACCTTGACCGGTAAGAGCATCTCAAAAAAAATTATGCAATTAGACTTTGCATTTTTAAAATTTGTCAAAAATCTTAAAAATTTCTCTCCAACAGTTTTGCATTTGACTTCATTTTGGCAAACTTGGTATTTGATGGACCAAACTTGGCATTTTTGCATAAGCACAATGGCTTGGCAATTTTGATATCCCGAGAATCTCCAAATATTAGAATCTCCATAATTAAAGTAAATAATTATAATACAAAATAAATCTATAATAAGTGCAATAAAAGATATTAATCAACGTGCGCTAAAAATATTGAAAATCTGCTAGAAAATAAAAAAAAGTTGAGAAAAATATGACCTAATATGGCACATATGTGTGGGAGAAAAGTAAATAAAGAAAAAGAGAGAGAGAGAGAGAGTCTGGAATGAAAAGTAAAGAAAGAAAAGCAAACTGACGACAGCTACTGTGAATATGGCCGTGTTTACTTAGGCCTTGTTTAGTTCGCAAATTTTTTTGTTTTTGGGTACCGTAACATTTCGTTTTTATTTGACAAACATTGTCCAATCACGGAGTAACTAGGCTCAAAAGATTCATCTCACAAATTACGGGTAAACTGGGCAGTTAGTTTTTATTTTCGTCTATATTTAATGC
>Ga0182004_10002065_pt1 | contig 15387 bp, 16 predicted proteins | sample Sormic07211540_1_FD_120479 | JGI IMG/M metagenome (GOLD analysis project Ga0182004, IMG submission 120479) | Endophyte microbial communities from Sorghum bicolor roots, Mead, Nebraska, USA - 072115-40_1 MetaG | ecosystem: Host-associated > Plants > Roots > Unclassified | place: USA: Nebraska...
AATCCTAGTGAGATTGAGTGAGATTCAAGTGCATTGCTTTGAGAGTTGCATTTAGTGGCACTTGATTCTTGAGTTTGCTGTGGATTTTTTGTTACTCTTGGGTGTTTCCCGACGCCCTAGACGGCTTGGAGCAGCGGTGGTGTTGAGCTCATGATTGGAGATTGTTTCGAGCCTCACCTAGTGATTTGTGAGGGGTTCTCGAGACTTCCCCATGGGCGATCGCAATTGGCTACTCTAGTGGATTACTCATGGCTTGGAGGAACCCCATCTTTTGAGTGGATGTGCGGCACCCGCTGAGGGTTTGGCTTTGGATTGCCAATTAACTCATGATCCATCAAGTGGGTGTATCGCCACAACGAGGAGTAGCTTGCCGGGAAGCAAGTGAACCTCGATAAAAAATCTTGTGTCGCCTCTTGCCGAGGTCTCTCTTGTGATTGTGTACGTGATTGATTGGATATATCTCATCTCTACAACGTCGGTATAACAATCACTCTCCTCTCTTTATATACTTGCCTACCTTGTTAGTTTAGCTTGTGTAGCTTAGTTCTTGTTAGTATAGAGTTGTTGTGTAGCCTTCTCCAGTTGTTGTATTTTAGTGTTTAGCCTTCTTGCTAGACTTGTATAGGTGGCTTGCATAGCTTAGTTGTGCTAGTTCTAGAATAGCTTCGCCACTTATTTTACTAACTCACTTGTTTAGTAAAGTTTGTAGAATTATAAATAGGCTATTCACCCCCTCTAGCCATTTGGACCTTACAGCTGTGTCATGCATGCATATCGAGTGTGCCTGGGAACAGTATGACATGTTGGGAGATTCCGTCTTGAGAGGCGATGCCGTCACTAGGGCGATGATGTGGGTAGTGGCATGTCACATGCATAGGTACTGTACCTGTGTGTGTGGGGTGCATAGTTTTATAATTTTGTTCTGCATAATCATACTGGGGTTGGGTTGAAATGAGTTTTCTACAGGTATGCTAACCACGTTCTTGCATAGAACGCTAGTTACGTTATGAGAGAACGTTGTGTGCCACCACATATACTGATTAGTTCTGGTTTTTGTTTCTATGTTTGTGAGATCGTAAGTTTCGTGCATGCATCATGTTCATTTCATATCATTACTTAATTCCTCCCCTTACTTAAATCTGTCCCAATTTCAATTAAATGATAAAAGGTAATCCTCAGTCTTACCCAAGGTATTCTATTTTCAGTAGATGGCACGAACTAGGCTCACCGCTCGCAAGTCTACTGGTGGGCGGGCCCCTCGCCATCAGCTGGCACATAGGAGCTCATGTCATAAGTGCAAGTTCCTAGGAGAATTTGGGATGCCTACCTTGCTGTAGAGGGTGCTCAGTTCGATGGGGTATCCTGAAGGAAGGGAACCAAGCTACTATTGGAACCGAGAGCAGCTTGGTGACGGGACCCTGGTGGCGACCGAGGTAGTGATTCTTACCAGTGGCGGTGACCCCGCCTTGGGTGGCTGGGTGTACGAGTCCCGAGGCGGCACACCTTTCCAAGGTGCCAGCAGGGCTGCTTTCGCAGTTCTGAGGGACATCATGGAGAGGTTTCCATAGGAGCTAGCCCACGCCTTCACTGGGGTGTTTGCCCAGGGTGACCCCTACACTTCGGTGTGGGTTCGGTCTGAGGGGAGTGCTCTAGAGAGGAGTGCGGATGAGGATCAGCACAGTGACAGTACAACTATGAGTGCTGTGTTTGCCATGATGAAGACCTATGGGGTCTAGAGCGCTGTTTGGGATGCTTGTCTAGGTCTCTACTGACAGTTTAGGATGAGAAGCGCCAGCTACAGCATGAGTTTGACAATGAGGTTGAGAGGCTGTAGGCAGAGTTGGCCCGTGTGACTCTAGAGAGGGACCAGGCAGTCCACAAGAACAGTGTGTTGAGTCGCTAGCAGTGAGAGAGCAGTGGGACAGGGTGACCACAGCACACAGGAACTGCGAGCGCATGCTAGTTCATGTGCTTAGTCAGAGGAATGAAGCCTGGCACGAGGAGGACACCCTGAGGGACCGACAGCTGGACCTTGAGCAGCAGCTAGCTAATGCTGAGGAGTACAATGAGAACCTGCATGAGGAGATCCACTAGCTACATAACCAGCTCCACCCTCACCACCTACCTAGAGCAGCTGAGTTAGACTCTGAGGATGAGATGGATGAGGATCCAAAGGTGGAGGCAGCCGCCAGTGGAGATGAGGACGAGGAAGGATCCGGCATGGACAGCGACCATAGCGAGTAGATGCTAGGGCTCTAGAGCTAGTCCTTCTTCTTTTGCTGTTGTTGTTGCATGACATGTGTTTGTAACCTGTTTGGATCTTGGATGTGTAAGACTTTGTTCGCTGAGTTGTGTTGACGCTAAAAGTCTAGTGTACGTATGCTAGCAATTTTGGATGTATGAGAACCCTATTGGCAAATGTTAAGTAATCAGTTAGTGATGTTGCGTGTGGATAATGAATTATTGTGCCTCTATTTATTGTGTGGATTTAGTCTCGTCAGTAAATTCAGTATGGCATGATTTTGCATATATCTACGGGTTGATAAGAACTCCTAACGACTGCTTATCGTTGACACATGCAGATGCTGCAAACGCGTGGCGGGGTAACTGCAACCTCGGTGCTGGAGAAGGTTCTTCCGGAGGTGGGGCTCGCAGGAATGAGGAAAGAGCACCATCACTGCCACCACCACCACCTCCTCCGAACACTACGGACGTGTTTTTCGCGCAATTTCTAGGAAGCCAACGAAACATGGAGCAAATGCAGCGCAACATGGAAGCTGCCCTACGCAACATTGCCGACAACACCCGCCTTGGGGATAACCAGGGCGGCCGCAAAATGAATCAGTACAGCTCTTTGAAGGACTTCATGGACACAAAACCACCAGTCTTTAAGGAGGCTGAAGAACCGCCTGAAGCAGATGAATGGATTAACACCATGGAGCAGAAGTTCCATCTCCTTCGGCTGACCGAAGAGCTCAAGGCAGGGTACGCAACGAATCAGTTGCAGGGACCTGCTGGGATATGGTGGTCTCATCATCGTACCACCTATCCAGAGGGGAGCCCGATCACTTGGAACCGCTTCACCACCGCTTTCCGGGGAAATTATATTCCTCCCGGTGTGGTGGAGATGAAGATTGGAGAATTCATGAAGCTGTCTCAGGGACCAAGACTGTGAAAGAATATCTGCACGCTTTTAACAATCTTGCTCGATACGCTCCGGAGTTTGTTAACACAGATGCTAAGAAGATTGCTAGTTTTCAGAGGGGCTTGAGCCTAAAGATGCTAAAGACCATGGGTACAGGGACCCGTGCTACTTTCAATGCCTACATCAGTGACTGTCTGACTCAAGAGAACAACAATAACAACTATAGTGCATCCAAGTCACGTAAGAGGGCTTTCGAAGCTGGATTGTCTCAGTCTAGGGCACCGGTGGCAGGACATCAGCAGTATCGTCCTCCTGCCCCGGGTGCTAGGTTCCGACCTCTATAGAAAAGAAGCATAGGACAAGGGGAATTTCTAGAATTTCTTCATTTACTTAAACTTGTTTACTCATTGCAGTTATTACAGATCTGCCACTGCACTATTTTGCTTATAAAATCATCATTTTAGCTCCGATTGATCCATTCAAGTTGCGTTAGTTTTGTAATTTCATAAGCTTCGCGATGGTACCACAGTTGCTTAGGTGCACTAATGTTAGATTTCTTAAAAAATTACAAGTCCATAGATAGCCTTTGTAGTCGCGTTTAATGTGTAGTTTTCGCGTCCTAACTCCATTTTTCGTGAATTTCGCGTTGACATGATCGTAGCAGCGTGTAGATGATTTTGTAAAACCTTTTATTTACATTTAATGGTACACCAACAGTGGAGAGCACACACAACACTACGACACATCAGTTTTTCATAGCACACCATCTTCATTCATTGCAACCGGAACTGGAGCACTTTGTCCTTCTCCCTATAGTTTTCAGCACATATAAGAAACTCTGATATAAGAAACTTTAGCAATTATAGAACTGTTTAATAAGCCAATTAAGCTACATACCTCATCATCATCGGTGGTGGGGGGGCTAGTACTAATAGAAACCGTCTCTGGTGGTGTTAGTTCAGCCACAATTGTAGGAATGTATTTGGGATCTAAGAATTAAAATAAAGACCACACAATATTATATTTCAGATTGATCAGCTAGGAAATAATTTGTGACAATTAGATTAAAGAACTAAAGAAAATATTACCTTTTCTTGCCGCATGTATCCAGTCCTTGGCGCAAATATGTGCTTGTACCATCTCAGGATCTAGACGATTGCGATGGGGATCAACAACTCGCCCAGCCCCACTGAATGACTCAGAAGCTACTGTTGACACTTGTATTGCCATCATATCCCGAGCAATTTGTGCAAGAATTGGATATTTATCTGTATTGTTCTTCCAATAAGCTAAAATATCAAATGGATTTTGCTTCAACAGTGGCTCTGCAATATATTTTTCTAACTCATTTACTTCATTTTTATCAGGCTCGACAGGCCCAGGAGCTTTTCAGGTGGCATGGAGCCACCACGGTCTTCTCCTCCAGCCCGCGACATCAGCACTGCCGTGCCTGACTGCCTCTCTCCTTGTGCGACTGCGACGTGCCGGCCTGCCGGGCAAAGGGGAGGGCGGTCGTGGTGCCGTGCGCGTGGCCGTGCCGAGTGGAGGGGAGGGCGGTTGTGCTGCGCGGCGGCGCGGGGAGCCATGCACCCGTGCGTGAACGACGGAGTCACCGAGCTCGCGGTGCTCTGCGCGTGGGAACGTGTGCCTGTGCCTCCCTTGATGCACCGCCGCGGCTAGGGGACGGGGGGAGGACTGGTCACTGATGCAGCGGGCGCGCGGCAAGGGAATGGGAGGGAGGCCTGGACGCCTGGTGGTGCGATAGACGGCGGCCGACTGCTGCGCCACAGCGGCAGCCAGAGGAAAAGGAGCGGCGGCCAGGGGGAGTGGGGGAATGCTGTGCTCAGGAGGATTGGAGGAACATATAGGGTTTGGTATTTTGGGCTGTATTGGGCTTATGGGCTATGCTGGGCTAGTTTTTCGTATTTATTAAAAGCGGGATGAAAACGGGATATCCCGGTCAAATACGAGATTCCGTAAATATGGACGGACAAATGCTTTACCGTTTTCGATCCCGCTCCTATTTCACTCTGTCCCGTTTTCGGTCCCGTTTCCGTTTATCCCGTAAAAAAATGAAAACGAACGGGAAAATATGGTATACGGAAGCGGACGGAACGGGATTTCTCCCGTCCGTTTTCAACTTTACCTAGAATATTGTCTCTACTTAATAAAAGAAAATAGTTTATCTTTATAAGATAAATATTTATTAATAAAATTTTATCTAAATATATCCATATGTGATCTTGTTTTGAATGATTTGTTACAAGAAATTTACTGGTACAATTGGAATTTAATTTATATCTTTGATTTATAAGTTATGATATTTTTTAATTCGCTAAAACAATTTTGTATGCATATGTGAGTGGGACCTAGGTTGATGGGATAGCGTGTTATCACGCAGTAAAAAAGACCACCAAAGGAATAAGAGTTTGTCTAACAAGATAGGGCCAATAGATTCACTCGGCAGGCAGATATAGAGCCCCTTTCCATGGCACATAACATGCAGCCTATACAGAGGGACAGAGGCCGCACTATACCCAACGTATCTAGCCATTCTTATGCCATTTAAGGTAACCGCTAACAAGCTAGAAAAAGGACCTCATACTGAGCTAAAGCCAAAGCCATATAGCCCTCGTGGTTGTACGAGTTGTCCCAGCTTTTGCCAAGGGATAAGTCCATATGGAGGGTCAAGATCAATCTAGGAAAAGCCAGAGTTCTTTCCACCCTTTATGTTCATGTTGCTAAAAAGCTTATTTTATTATTTATTGCATATTCAAATATTCGTGTTACAAGATCCTGGTCATAAGTTTAGCACTAGTAGAAAAACTACCCAAATGCATATCCAAATAGGTGTCAAGGAATTCAGGATATCAAACATCTATGATTTCACTAAGGTCATCAAGGTGGACACATGCATATGATATGTGTGTAATTGTAAGTGTATAGGTAACAAGGATGGTCCCAAGTTATACTTGCCTTAAACTTTCTTTATATCCAAACAAACTCCTTTAGAGAACGTTAAGTTATCTTCTGGTCATCCCCTCTTAATATTCAATGCCGATAAAATGATTCTCGTTCCCTACTTGTAGCAAGCACCATGCACACAAATATACAAGCAACAAACAAAAACAACTAAGAAACAGTACACCATACAAGATTAAGCAACATATTAATGCAGAGCTAATTTCTATGGTCACAAGAATGCAAGAAACACCGGGAACATGTCTGTGGTTAAAAGAAATCAACTATGGGCAATTTTATATTATTTTATTATTTTATAAAAAACCTACATGCTTGATTATTTTAACTCAGTAAACTGTAACAAGCCAGTTAATTAAGATTACATAAACTATATTCTAGTTTAGAAAATGAGCTAAAACTAATCATGTTTATCTATAAATATTGTCATATAGGTTAAACAAGTTAAACATTAACTTTGTGAAAGTAAAGATAAAAGAACATATGTGAACATCTATTCAAATTATACATGATTTGTGTTGGAGCTGATCATATCATAAGTTTAATATCGTTTATGCTAGTTAAATTTTAGCATGCAAAACAATGTAACGTGTGAGTGCTAAAACAAGTTTATGGTATAGATCATGATTGTCTAAGCAAATTATAATTAAAACATATTCAAGTTGCTATCACTAGTACACAGAACCACTATACAGGCGGTTCCCAACCCCTTTCCACAGGCGGATTGGAGAACTGCATGCGCTGGGTGCTTGTGGAAATCAAGAGTTTCCACAGGCGGGTATCTTAGAACCGCCTGTAGAAATCCATTTCTACAGGCGGTTGAGTTATGCCACCCGCCTATAGCAATGTATTTTCTACAGGCTGTTCTCATTATATAACCGCCTGTGTTAAAATTTTTAAATCTCTCGCCCATTTCCAAATTTTCCCACTAGACCCTATTTTTATAATATGTACATACAACATATATATATACACATAATATTGAAACTACTAAATCCTAGAGATCATGTCAACCATTGCAACATGCAATTCATTTATATATATACTGTTACTTTATATATAAGGTTACATTAATTACAAACATGATCACACATAAAGTTTTTTCTGTTACATGCATCAGAGGTTTCACCTCTGAAACCTCTGCTCTAATAACCGGATCGAGTTAGCTTTAGCCTACTAATCTCCCTTAGCGCTCCATATTGAGGCTTTGCTAGGGCGCTGGTCCGATCGTGATATTTCCCTTTGCAGGGAATGACTTCTCTCAACATGAATTTGCAGAGGTCCTCAACTATGTTGTATAAAGTGGCTTCACTCATGCTCTTCGCCTTTTCAAAGTCTTTTTGCTGCATAGGAAGTTATAAAACATCATATATTTAATGTTCATAATACATAATTAACTACCTTAATTACTTTGAGCATTAATTACCTTATAAGGGTTAGTCATATATCTTCTACCCTCTCTCATGAACTCACAGACACAGAATCCACGGTGGACCGATTCGAGTGGTTGCTTGTGACACTATATAAAGAAAAAGAGCATATTTGTGAGTTGCAACATGATACGTATTCTATGTATATAGCTAGCGAGAATAACTTGGTAAACTTTCATACGTACTGGCCACTTATAAAAGAATCTCAAAGGCTGCCCCTGTATTTCTGACTCGCACCTTCTCCCTTTAATCTTATAAAACCTATAGGCCCTATGATATCAAAAACATTCTGAAAGTTATTGTCAAACTCTTATAAAATTTTGTATGCATATTTTACTTGGCTTACCGTTCTAAGAGAGTAATGGATGGTGCATAAGTTGTTGGTTCATAGTCTGCGGAGTCTAGGACGTGCACACGTCCAAGCCTAGGATTAATCATTAAGCAGATCCAGTGGTCCCTGAGAGAATCAACTTTGTGATCAAAGTGCGCATTTTAACTATTAATACGATGCATGCAAACTGACACTTATCGAAAGTTATATGGTGCGAATATTAATTCCCTGTCTTGAACTCTAGCATTGTCATGGCTAGGTAGAGGCTGTAACGAGCTATTCGTTTCTTTTCCCTTTTTTGTATTTTGTCCTCACGCTCTTTTGGATCCAAACCTTTCAAGGAGTCGTGATCTTTTCCGATTCTGAAAGTGTGCTCATCCTCACATATCCTCATTGGGCTCATATACGCGACCCTTTTACTAGCATTAGTACTTGGATCCGGACCATACCGCATTTGTTGCTTTTCATATTGCATTCTGCAATGTGCACTTGTATGTTAGTATTAAAATTTAATGCAACTCGCAAATAATAACTCACAAATTTAAAACATTGTATGAGTGACACTTACAATGCAAGCACAGTTATGAGCTACACGTCGAGTCTTTATAGGTTCATCATTAACCACATGTCCTTGAATGTCACAATTGCTATTGTACAATCACTATTAAATGCCTCTACTGGTATATCTACATTGACCGTGACGATGCCAATAGAAGATGCTCTCATATACCAGCCATGGAACCTTTTTACACCAGCTGGGACCTTTTTATGTTTATCCCAAGTGAGTAGAGGCCTACTCAGCTCATATTTCATAGGGACATATTTATAATCATCTTTAGTGGGTGGCCTGATATTTATGAAAGCTGGTTCAGACTTCTTTGCTTCCTTCTCATGCTCAACCAAGTAAACTAATTTTGTCGTGCAGCTCATTGCAATTCCTGACAAAAATAGGGCAGTACCAGTAGACTTCCTCTTCTTTGGCTCGTACGGGGAAATCAATTTGGGCACCAAAAATTTTAACTTTTTTGGTGGCGGTGGTGTCGTCTCGTCAACTTTGGTTGGTTGTGGTGGTGTCTCGGCATTTTTGGGTGATGCTGGTGTGGAAGATTCTGGTGGTGCTGGCGAAGGTTGTGGTTTAAGTGATGCTGGTGGGGATAGTGGGTGAGGCATTATAGGTGATGATGGTGGAACGAAGATTGGAGATGGTGGTGGACTCGGAAGAGATACGGTACCACCGACATCTAGAAGGGACGACTCCTGAGTTAGTGGTACTTCTCGGGACGACAGTTGTGGTAGCTCAGACAACAGGACGTCCCGTCGAGGCCAAGGAATGAAATTCTTGATAGCTTGTCCCAGCTTCTCAATACCCTTGGACAAATGTCAGCACTTCCACCCTATTGTAGTCCTCTAGAATTTCGCTACCATGAAACTAGTGCCTCGGGATCGCAAGTCTTGTGGCTACTTCCCTTGTATGATTATTGTTAAGACCGTACCATATGACTAGGGAGCAACGAACAGGACTTTCAATCTTGTCAACTGGATAGCGGTCCTTGTTTCTAGTAGACGCGACACTGCTTAGGACAACTGGAGCCTATTGTGATGTTGTCGGGGTGACCACTAGCTGCATTTAGCGAGGCTGACCACTCAATTGGCTAGAAATTGCAGACGCCAATCGCTGCATCAACTCAGGAGGAGGATCGGAGAGCATTTTATTCATCACTTGTTTGACTTCTTTCTTAGCCTCCTCCTTAAAAAAATTAGACAATTCTTCCTTGTAGCGATCGTGTTTTCTATACATTCCTTCCCGCTCTGGTCTAAAATCCATCTTTCCATCCTTCCTTGGATGAGATACCTCATACACGACCAGGATGCTCAGGGTTACCTAGAGCAAGAGTAAGAACATCCTTCTCCCTTTGTGGCTTAAATTCGCCTGCTTGCTGCTTACATGCCACCTTGAAAATATTCTTCGCAGCCTCTTCGACCATTGGGTCAGCAAATGACAAGCCAGAATTGGCTTTGTTTGCCGGTACCCGAGCACGAACCCACCACGAGCCCCTGTAATCAAGTTGGTCATGGAGCACCGACAAACCCTTAGCCCTCTACACTTCATCCTTTTGCTCCCATTGGGCAAGCTTGCGCTAGTAACCACCTGTGCCTAGGTGGTGGTACTTGTTCCTTTTTGTGAGTTTGGATATGGATTCGCTCAAAGCTTTGAGGTCATTGGAACTCCTCTGCTCTAGAAATACTACTCACTAACCAGTTGAGATTTTATACCTCTGTGTTGGGTCCAACCCTTTCTTTGCCCACTTTGAATTCAACTCAGACTTGTAATTCCTGAACATGATCGCTCATTGCTTCAATGTGTGCTGTTTTATGAGGTCTTCAGAACCCTGAGGTAAAACAAACCTCGTAAGCAGCCTATTCCACATTCTTGCGATCTCATTTTTGTCCACATTTTTCCACTCCCTGACTGTGATGTTAAGATGGTCCCTAACTAAGAAACCCAGTGCGTTACGCCACTTAGGTAAGGTCTCCTCTAGAGCTAATGGCTATCCTATCGCACTGACATCTGTAACTCTATAGGTTACTTTTGGAAACTAATTCAATCCTCTTTCACCTCGTTTCCTTTTGTTCTCGGTCTTGGTGGTCATCTCCGTCGTCGGCTCAGGTGCACCTTCATGTGCAACTTCTTCTTGGGATAGGATTTCCTCCATTTCTTTTAATTGAGATAGCACCTCCTATTCATATAAAGACATGTTTTATTCTTCACATATACTGAGGCACATAAAAGTATAGAAACATATAATTATGGATGAGTAATTCACCTCTTCTCCCTCTGGGTTGTAATCGAGGTCACGTGCGTACTCATGGTGGGCGTTCCTCTCTATGCGAGGATCAGGAATGTCGCTTACCGAGGTCTCGTACGAAGGAGTTGACTCACGTGACCCTTCTGCCTGCTCTGTTTGTGGGACCCTTGTTCCTTCTCCGTGTGCTTGGGCCCTTTTTCTTGCTCCGTGCGGTCGGACCCTTTTTCTTGCACCGTGGGGCTAGACCATGGTGCCTTCTCGGTGCGGTCGGACCCTTTCTCTTGCACAGTGGGGCTGGACCCTGGTGCCTTCTCGGTGCGGTCGGACCCTTTTTCTTGCACCGTGGGGCCGGACCATGGTGCTTGCTCCATAGGGCCAGACCCTTGTGCCTGCTCCATGTTTTCACTTGGAGTAGTCGTCATTGTGAGATTCTAAAGCATATATGTTATCAGAAATGTTATATAGCATATATGTCACAGAAAACATCATTTATATCATGGAATTAGTTGCACAATCAAAACTGCTAAAGCTGCCCAAACACTAGAGGTACAATTACAAATATAAAACTAATAGGTAATCTAAAGAAGCATAACTGGAGTCGTAGACCTCCAGCAAACATGATTCTTATCTTTCTTGAAAGCTTATAAACTTACGTACAACTTTCTTATTATCATCTAAAGATGATTCCATAGTTTACAAGGTCAATTAACCTCATGAAGACATCTCTATCCAAAACATGGACATAATTTGTGATGCCATATTAAACAACTATAACTTGAGTTTGACATGTTCATATATTATGTTTATGTACTTTCTAGAAAGCTTACTAAAGTGTGAACAACTTTCTTTTAAACATCTTGGGCTAAATCTATAACTAACAGGGTCTTACATAACAAACAATGCAACACTGTCTGGGTATAGACATAAAATGAAACAGTACTTTAAACCACTATTACTACACATGTGCTTAACCAAAAATTGTGCTATTTAGCTTTTGGGAAATCTTATGAAAATTGCTACAACTCATATATTTACCTTAAGGCAAGATTCACATCTTAACTGAGCCAAACAATATAAGCATGCAAATCTACTCAGAATAAGAGCAAAACAACACAGGGCATTTGTTATTTTTATAGCTCTTAATATATTATTCTTAAATTCATGAAACAATTACCGGACCTCAAATATCATATGAAAAGCATATCACAATAATTTCATGTTTATTCGGGCACTACTACTGCAGTTATGAAAAAGATAAATACAACAAGCAATTAAAACCTAACTGCATAAATCTATTTTTACAGCTAAAACTTCAAACTAAAACATGCCATGTTATAGATCTACTGGATAGACAATTTTACAAGGATTCCTAAAATCCTTCATTTACTATTTTACGACTTCTCTAGCATTTACTATGAATTATCAAAGTTCAACTGAAAATCTGCAAAGACAAAGGTAAATGACTTTGCATCGGGGACCCTAGAAGAAACTTAAATCAACCTAAGCGAACAGGTCCTGCAGACACTATTCATCTGAGTCTTGAGCTGTGCACTTAGCCCCCTGCCATTAGTCGAATTTCTATCCAAGATCCCTGGTCGGTAGGAAAACAGAGGAAGTGGAGGGGATTGTTGGTTTCGGCCAGCAGGGACTTCGTCGGTGGCAGGGAAGTTGATGGAGGAGCCTCAGGGGGCCTGGGCGCATGCAGGGAGCGGCTCAGCTCGGCAAGAGCTCACCCACGGTGGCCATGGCCATGAGCAGTTGCGGCTGCTCCCTTGACGCTCCGATGTCGAGGCTACTCCGGCGGCTGGAGAGGTGAGGAAAGGGCACACCGAGTTGGTGGAGCAGTGGTGAAGGCGATGGAGGGCGCCGTTAGGACAGAGGAGGCGCGGACGAGGAGGAACGGTGGCGGCGACCGCACAGCCGGGGTTGGGGTCGGGGCGAGGTTAGAAAAGAGTGGGGGGCGGGCGTACCTGGTGTGCTCGGGGTCGGGTGCGGAGGAATGGCGGCGGAGATCAGAGGCGGAGCGGTGGCGAGCTCGGTGGCAGCGGTGGCAAAAATCGGCAGCCTGACGGCGTAGGTTTGAAGTGAACTGGCGCCTTCGGGACTTAGAATTTTTCGGGTCTAGGCACGACCTATATAAGGGCGTCATTTCTACAGGCGGTTCTCAATGCCAACCGCCTGTAGAAATGCTTTTGTACAGGCGATTGCCATTGACCACCAACTATAGAAATATATTTATACAAGCGGTGGTCAATGCCAACCGCCTATACAAAATAATTTCTATTATATTATTTCTACATATTTTTCATTTTTAACGCTATATATTATTTGTATATTGATATTATAATATGATTATATTGTTTCTACATTATTTGTAATATAATTTTTCTATATTCTTTATTTGTAACATAATTATGTTGTTTATATATATTATTTGTGTATTAATATTATAATATAATTATATTGTTTCTACATTTCTTGTTTATTTTTAATGTTATATATTATTTGTATATTGATATTATAATATGATTATATTGTTTCTACATTATTTGAAACATAATTTTTCTATATTCTTTATTTGTAACATAATTATGTTGTTTATATATATATTATTTGTGTATTGATATTATAATATAATTATATTGTTTCTACATTTCTTTTTTATTTTTAATTTTATATATTATTTGTATATTGATATTATAATATGATTATATTGTTTCTACATTATTTGTAACATAATTTTTCTATATTCTTTATTTGTAACATAATTATGTTGATTTTGGGACCCTAGACGGCTACACACACGTTTTCGGGACCTTAGACGGCCCCAACTCAAAAAGTTATGAATAGAAAGTTTGTTCCAATCATCAAGATCTACATTTCATACATAGCATATTTTTGCATTTGACAAAGCATTACGAAAGTGTAGTTCTAAATCCAAAGGCCTCATATATAGTTTCATAAAGTTTGAGTGAGATTATATGATGACTAGTGTTTACATGATGAATGACAAATACAATCTAGGCAGTTACTATTCTTCCTTGTCCATCAGGGCGCACCTAAGGCAAAGAACTTTGTGGGATGCTTCGCTCAACATTTCTTATCATCGCAGGATGGTCATCCACAAAGAGGGACATATCACTGAACTGGTTAAAATCCTCCAGATCCGCTACACCACCAACTCCTATTGCTTGTTGCTTTCCTGGAAAAACTACGTGCTTCAGATTGTCAGTAGTTTTCTTCTCATTCTTAGAAAGGATCTGTTCAGCATAGAACACCTATTCAGCACGGTTACCAAGGATCCACGAGTCATCTTTGTATCCCACCTTACTTTGATCAAGAACTCTGACCCCAAAATTATCCGCTGTGATATGTTTATCTTCTACCCATTGACATCGAAACATGGGGATCTAAAATGTACCATAGTCTAGTTCCCATATGTCCTCGATGAAGCCAAAATATGTAATAATATCACCAGTTTCATCGTCTATGGCCTCGCATCGAACACCACTATTTTGTGTCATGCTCTTTTTATCCTTGGACTTGGTATGAAATGTGAATCCACTTATGTCATAGGTTTGCCATGTTGTCACTTGGTGTGATGGTCCACTTGCCAAAGCCTTGACAGTTTGTTCCTCAATTGTTTCCCCAGATGGAATATCGTGCTCCCTTAGCCATGTGCACAATTGTTTATTGGGTTTATTCATTACCCAATCATTCGTTTTCCCACGATTATGTTCTCGAAGCTCATTCAAGTGTTGATTGAGCAAATGCTCCATTGTCGAGAGCTGATGTAAGATGCTCTGATGTGCCTTAAGGACTGTATTGTAATCTGGCAGGATAAATGATTTCCGTCCAATCCTCCCACTTCCATGCAGCCTACCCTCATGCCTTGACAGAGGCAAACCTATTGTGACCTGGTCTTTTAGGACACTACTGCAAAATGGTCCTCCGAACTCAATTGCCTCTTCAATACAGTACTCCTCTATCATCGATGCCTCAAGACGGGCACGAGTTGATACATAGCCATTTAGTATTGCCATGAAACGCTCGTATGTCCACATTTCATGTAGGTACATGGGACCCAATGCTTGTATTTGTGGAACCAAGTGCACCACAAGGTGCACCATGATATCAAAGAATGATGGGGGAAACTATATCTCAAACTGTGACACTGTCTCCACTGTGAATTCCAGAAGGGATTCTAACTCATCACGGTCAATTACCTTTTGTGTGACCTTATTGAAAAAGTTGCACAATCGTGTGAGTACCATCTTGAAGAACACTAGATTTATAGCCCTTATGGCAATAGGGAGGAAAGTAGTCAGCATTACATGACAATCATGTGAGTTGTAGTTGTTGAGTGAAGGTCTTTCATTGACACAATACTCCATATACTAGAGCAGAATCTAGAGGGGACTTTCAAATTCTTCAACCACTCACACATCACATGTTTCTCATCTATGTTGAGGTTGAAGCTTGCTGCTGGGAGATGGTACTTTGTGTTGATATTTGGGAACGCAATAAGGAATTGATCCGCAAGCGCACGGATATCGGTGAGCACGTCACCCAGGAAATTATCCAGAGTATCGTATTTATTTTTTTACCACTAGGAGAAAGAGTGCATCTGACTAACCGGTCTATTACTACTAAACTTTAGGCACAAAGAATGTCTTTCGATGTGAGTGATAAATA
>Ga0182004_10002066_pt1 | contig 15385 bp, 10 predicted proteins | sample Sormic07211540_1_FD_120479 | JGI IMG/M metagenome (GOLD analysis project Ga0182004, IMG submission 120479) | Endophyte microbial communities from Sorghum bicolor roots, Mead, Nebraska, USA - 072115-40_1 MetaG | ecosystem: Host-associated > Plants > Roots > Unclassified | place: USA: Nebraska...
GAAAAGTTTTTAAATTAAAATCGTTTAGGTTCCCAAAATATTTTTTATAAGTTTATAGATTTTAAAATTTAAAATTTAAAATTAAATTTTATAACACTAAACGACTTCAAATAAAAAACTTTTTAACTACAAAGTTGTAGATTGTGCTGAGGACTATAACTTTGGTATAAAATTTGTCTTCATTCGAGTTGGAAATTGTTGAATCTTTACCGACTTCTTTTAGTTCGATTCCTCTCCATACCCATTTTTGCTTCTATTCTATTTCCTCGGTAGAGACAAAGGAAAATGATACTTAGACTCAATCCTTCTTGATCCACTGTATTGACGTTGTCATCGTCATCACCATTGAGATCAATTATCATGGGCTCTCCTTGTATGTTTGGACGTTTATATTTGTGGTCATTTTATTTATTTTTTCAATTTATAAGAAAAAAATGAGAGACAAAAAAAACAAGATACAAAAAAGTCATTGAACCATAGTTATATAGATATAGATTAGATGGATGATAATCTATTCAAGGTTTCAGTCATCATCAAATTATTTTATCCCATTAGATAAGGATAAAAAGTTTAAACACCCATAATATATTAAGTGTTTTTTATAAGGCCAGTCTCAATGCATGTTTCATGGGAGTGTCATGCACATTAAATAGAGTGCCACATAAGCAAAATTGCTGACTTGGCAGTGTCATTAAATGAAGGAGTTTCATCAGATGAGAGGAATTTCATCCCCATAAAACTCATGTGGCTCGGTTACCTAGTTTATAGTCTTGGTAACTGTGTCATGAAACTATGCATTGAGACTGGCCTAAAAATAAATATGGGAGAGAAAAAGAAGTACTCCCTCAGTCCCACAAATAAACACAATTCTAATAATGAACCTGAATACTGTTCCATAAATAAACACAATTCTAACAATGAACATGTACATTTCTAACAATGAACATGTACATGTGTGGTGTCCAGGTTCATTGCTAGAATTGTGTTTTTTTTATAGGACGGAGTACACAACTGAACGTTGAAAGGAGAAAAGAAAAAAAAACAGGAAAAGGACGTGGACAAGAAAGTTGAAAATAATGGTGGTTCACGGAGAAAAACAAACATGGTTTTCCAGAGCTGTAACCAAGACCGAGTAACGTTAGTATTAGGTAAGGTATAGATATATTGTACCCGAATACTCTTCTGGGGCCAATTTGTCATCGTACGCAAAGAAGTTCAAAACTGCTCCATGTTCATCCAATACAACAGTATATACAACCTGATCAATGTTTACCACCTTGCGTTATGGGTGTAGCTAGGACAATGAGACCTGGGACAAAAACAGAAACCTTGTCCTACTGCCTTAAATGAGTGAACAAGGAAAACGAAATCCTTTATAGTCAACATGTGTTGCTGTATTTTGTTTAGTATCTGTATTCTGAGTAATCCCGACGGTCTTCAGGTTCCCAATGGTGGCTAACCTGCCAGTCTCAAGATTCTGTTCATCACAAATCTGCAGAAACTGAAACCACATCAGTAATCGAACCACATTGCTAGTTGCAAGTTGCAACTGATGATAAAGAGGCCATGAGGGGTAAAGAAATGTGAATAAAATGAATGCAAGTAACTTCTTTATTGTTTCAACTAAATGCACTACTTTTAAGGCAGACCTCATATTTTATATGTAGTTACATACTTAAAAGAAAGGCTCAATCACTTATCCCACTTATCCCTTTTTCAGTTTTTTTATACAACATAAGGTAAGCTTATTTACTCAGTGTCAAAGAAAGGAATACGTTCCTGCGGTCCATCCAAAACTAAATGGCAGTCATATCAAAGTAACTCGATTATGTGCCACAAAGACCGAAAGAGAAATCAAAGAGACCCACATCAAAATGTATTTTGATGCCAGAGGACTTGCTTATGCAAGAGACATGGACAGGTCAAGCCATAATTATGATCTAGATCAAGAGCAGTCAGTACTGACTTATATTCTGAAAGGCAGCTATTGTAATAGTGTCAAATAAATGTATGACCCTGGTTTGTGTTTGATCATGCAAAAGTAATAGACTAATAGTAAAGTTCATGAATAGAACACAACGCAAAAAGCTTTTTAATTGTAAAGCACCTCTATCCACTAATGTTACTGACAACATTCTCTGGGACCACCGCTCATGCTTCAGTTGTGACATCAGCTGAAACAACAGACAGTTAAAATAAATTAGGACTACTGGATAGAGGAGAACAGTGCACAAAAAATAAAGCATATGACAATAGGTTGTAATCAGAATTTGCCATGGTTATCCATAGGTTAAACAAATCATCCCTCTGATTTCAAATGTAGGTCGTTGTAGGATTCAGGCCAGACGAACTTCTTCGACTTGATCCATAAATACATTCAAAATTATATGCTCCTATTCCAGCTGTTGAGCTAATCACTGTAAAGATGTTCAATTTCTTTCTGAGGTTTATGCCGCCTATTGGTTTCTTCATTGTTACCATATACATATAGACATCTAAGCATTGTGCCACACGTGCATGGTAAATAGGGGTTTATGATACACGGTTGATGTCACCACATCCACGATTGAAATAATTTCATAACTATATATTCTTTAATTCTTTATTTAAAATAGAACCCCCCCCCCCTCCTTTCCAAATTGTATGTTGTTTTGGGTTTTCTAGATACGTAGTACTATATATGTGCATAGTGTATCTACACATTGCGTATATATAGGTGCATAGCAAAAAACAATATATCTAGAAAAACAAAAACAGCGTACAATTTGGAATAGAGGTAGTATAGTTTCCCAAGAAATTGGAACTAGAAGTTCTTGGGTATATATGTCTGTCCTGAATGAGGGAATAAAACATTTTCCTGTACCTCATAACTTGCTATATCATGTGGACCTATATTTGACCCTTGTACAATTCCTTTCCCTTTTTTTCTGTAACTACTAATGACTTGCCCTCCTACATTTGTTTTTGTAAAAACATGAATCCTTAACAATTCGTTTTCCTGTTTCTTTTTCTCTAATAACTAATGAGTTGTACTCCCACATTTCTTTTTGTAAGGCATGAATGCATTCAGATTCAAACCTCGTAATTTTCAACTAACAATAAGCCTTACAAGAGAGTTTGTTATACAAAAGTGATATTATTAATTCGTATTCACAAGCACTGTCTTATGATCTACGATTTTGTTGCCAGAAACATTATCGCATAAGAGAAATTATACAGATTATAGATAAATATAACTTTGGAGACAACATTGAGTCAAACAATGCTTTAATACTTTGAAACGGAGGGAGTATAAAAATATATAATGTAAACCAAAACAGAGCATGCTCCTTTCCTACTGTTTTGAGTCTGAATGAAACTAATCCTGAACTATAGCCTAGCTGTGAAAGGAATTGTGACTGCTCAATGATTTGGTATAGCGAACTAGCAGTTATTTATCTGCTTCTGTGCGCTGTTTCTACTTTCTCCCAACATAAATGGAATGAAAACTCGTGCACCCTAGCAAGTGACCAAACAGTAACGGACATGTAACCCAGAAAGTCTTCTGTTTTTGCAAATTCCTAGTATATGACTGACCTCAACCTGATCAGTACTAATGGACATCAGATGCATAGTTTTCCCTTCACCTTAAGACACAGGCAACTAGGCACAGAAATTCAACAGTAAAATAAGATTACATACGCAACGTCAATTTACATACCATATTGAGGATTTTTGCAATCCTGTTGTGCTTCCATCTGACAGTCCTGCTCTAGCCGTGGACGATCATAACCATAATCTTCAACTGTTAGAGGAGGGTCCACTTGAAAGTTCTGCTCTGGCTGTTGAAGAATGTACTCTAGTTCATCACCAAATATATCCATGTCATCCCATTCACATAGAGCAGAGGTGTCAGTAAAATCATTCCCAGTTGAATCAAGGGTATCAACATTGTTTGAAGTCATTTCTACATCCATGGGCATCTCTTCTGCAGGACTTGAAACTGGTTGTGCATGGCTTGAAACTGGCTGTGCAGGGGTTGAATAGATAGCTTCATTTCCTGGTATTGGTTGATTGGAAGTTTCAGGAACAGGAGGACGATATTGAATAATTTGCGCGCCTCCACCAGAAGTCTCCTGATCATCTACAGGACCATGTTCCAGAGCTTGGAACCTTCTTTTCCTGTTACCATCATCATTCCACCAGTTACTCCTGCGCTGCTGCTGCACGAGCTGGTTGAGGAAATCTGGATTCTGGACAACTATTGCCAAAAGTGCCATCATCTGCTGCTGGTTCTGTTCCATCACACGGAGGCGTTGAATTAAATTCTGCACTTCAAGGCTGGATGATTGCTGGTACTGCCTCAGATCTACAAGCTGCTGCATTAGAAGGGCCTTATCCCTCTTAAGTGTCTCAACCTCCTTTGCAAGGCCTCCATATTTTCCTATCTCAATATTCTCAGTGCCAGGTGCAGTTTTGACAGGCACCGACTGCAGATCACTAGGTACATCCTGAGAGGATTTCTTCTTTCTCTTGATGGTCTTCAGAAGATGTTTTTGGCCCTTAACAAAACCTTCATTGGCCCATTCCCATCTATCTGGATCAACTTTATGAAATCCCTGATAATGAAAAAGAACACTAGTGAAAAACGTGAAACAACAGAAGTTTCAACATGAAGTTACAGCATAGAACATGCGGAAAAAATAATAGTTAGGTTGACGCAGATTATTTTCAACATAATATAATAGTTAAGCAATGGTTCTATTTCTATATACACAATTACAGTCTAGTTGCATGCTTCATGCACGAGTTTTAAATGCCTGAAGAGGAAAAAAACATGGAACTAATACCATAGGTCACTATTTCAGTACAAGCATAAAGTTTCATGCAAACAATCAGCAGTAGCTTCATCCAATAGAGCATCAGGCTAGTATGCTAGTAATACTAGTAAGGCAATAGAATCCTTTGTATTGTCGTGAAGTTCACTAGGTTACAGAATTCAACGAGCTTTTGATAAGGTGCAGAAAAAATTCGAACTGGTTGCAGAAGAAGAAAAAAAAGGATCCCTGATGGCAGGTCTTGTATGCATTAATGTCTGTATGGAGCAATTGGCCAAAAGAGATCTCCAGAAGCTTGCAACCGAATTCAACTATTCAGTTTTGCTTTCAGAAGTACAGAGCAGAAGTAACTAAAAATTGGTGCATCCAGCTATTCAGTGATACATAACCTCAATACAACTATACAAGAAGCATCAAACTGCAAAATGACAGAATATATCAAATGACATCATGGGAAGTTGCTAAAGCAACAACAAATCCTACCTAGGAGACTGTTTTATCAGAAGTCATTGCAATTTCTGTGGTCACAAAGTTCACTATGTGATAGAACACAATGAGCTTTTGATAAGACGCGCAAAATTTGAAACTGGTTGTACAAGAACAATAAAGGATCCCCGATGGTATGTGTTATGCATTAAAGTTTTGAGCAACTTACTGAAAGAGATCTCGCGAACAATCTATACAAGTCCATCACCAAAAGCTTCCAACCAAATTCAACATTCAATTTTGTTTTCGGAAGTACAGACAGGAACTAACTAAAAAATGGCAGAACCAGCTATTGGGTTATATAAAATCTCAAATGACATCAAGAGAAGTTGCTGGCATTCCTTATCAAAAAAAAAAAAAAGAAAAGAAAAGGAGACTAGCATTCCTTATCCAAAAAAAAGGAGATTAGCATTTTCCATAATCAGAAGGTATTGCAATTTCCAAAAGCGAAGTACTAGCTAGCCGTATTACAGAATCTGCTGCAAACCAACAAAAATCGCGTCTAATCAGCGTAAAAACACATCGATTTCGCGCACGGGGAACTAACATGTTGGCATATAGTAGTGTTAGGGATCAGGGTAATTCTCACGTAGGTATTGAGCTGGCGTATGAAGCTGGTGAAGTGATTGTGCTTGAAGTGCCGCGGCAGCAGGTCTCGCTCGAAAACGTGAGAGTCCCAGATCACGAAGCTGCCGCCGGCGGCGCTCCAGGAGATGACCGCGTCGGTGGCCGGGTCGGAGACCATGTCGTAGACCTTGGTCAGGAAGGGCGCCACGTCCGGAGGCTTCGGCACCACCGACACGGGCGCCGACTCCGGCGCCGCCGTCACCGGCACGGCCTTCCCCGCCGTCTGGGCGCCGACCTCGCCGCCGGCTGGGGAGGCGGGATGCTGCGGCGACCGCTTCTTGGAGCCCATCGCGACGGACGATGCGAAAACCCGAGAGGATTTCTGGTTGGAGAGGCGCTTCGAGTCGAGATTGAGGCGGCTGCGCCGGAGAGGCTTCGAGATTGAGGCGGCGACGGTACGGGAGAAGTCGAGAAGGGACGGTACGCGAACGGGAACGGGACGAGGCGGCGAGGGGATTTTGGTTGGGCTGCTTCGTTCAATTTCCTTTGATTTGACGATGATCTGTACGGTTCTGTAATATGATATGAAAGGAAAATGTGGGAGAGGATATTTTTATTTTGGTTAGATCACGGAAGGCGCGTGGCCGGGCAATACTGTAGCTACTGTATACCCGAGTAGTACGTGTTTCTTTGCCGACACGATGACAACTGGGGACGAAATTTGGTGGGTCCGAGGTACCAGTGATAGTGCTTGTGTACGCCGATTTCTCACTGCCGTAATTTTTTTTGTGAATACTCACTGCCCTGAGGTAATTATGCGCGTGTTTTTGCGTATTTGGGGGCTTCGTGTGGGACAGAAGAGTCAGGGAAGTTGCTGTATCGCGGCTGCGGCACGATCCTTTGCTTGGCTGATTGTCCATGATGATGACACTTGGGGCAAAGTCGATATGGGTCCCACGAGGCAAGTTGAGAAGCCGTGGGCCTACCGGTCGTGCAGGAAGGTGCATGGTAGGGAGCAGAAGGGCCACAGCCATTGGGTCACTGACTAGTGGCCCATTGAACTCGGGACAAGGCACATACCGTCGCTGCCGACGTCATCGTTAGAGCGGAAGTCCACTGGACCGAGCGAGCCCATCAGCGACGCGCTTTCTCGTCTTCTTCGACTCTTCGTCCTGAAGCATGGCGCCAAGGTGACGGTCACTACCGAGTACTCCAACCGACTACCGAATCCGTTCAAACCTCCTCGCGTTCTCACGGGTCACGAGCGAGCTGCCCAATTTGAACTTCGACTGTCTTTTTACCGCACGAGTCGATGACGGTCTGACACTGGTTGTCACCGCTGTGAGCTTGTCTCAAGATTGGAAAAGGTGTGCCATTGTTGCCTTTAGTTTCCAAAAAAATTTTGGTTTTGTTTAGTTTATAAAAAAATTTAAAATTCTCCGTTACATTAAATCTTGTGTCATATATATAAAGTATTAAATATAAATAAAAATAAAAAACTAACTACTACACAGTTTATGTGTAATTTGCAATATATATATTGCACTGCAATAATCGTGGATACATCCGGGCCAAAAGCTGAGCCCCGTGCGGCGGATGCGTGCGCTCCAATGGGCCGATACAAACTGCGGATCGGCGCCCAACTGGAGTTCAGAACGGGCCGAACTGCAGAGGAAGCTCGCAGCCCATTCGTTATCTGCTAGACAACCAAATGCAGAGCCGTTGTACTGTACTTGTACATGCAGAACGCCAACTTTCCTATCGCTGCTTTCGTCCTTGCGCAACGTGCAAAGCACATGGAATCATCACCCGACGTGCTGTTCAGATAAGAGCATCTCGCAAGTTGCAATTAGGCTCTATAAAGTATGCGTCGTGAGTCGTGACCTAGGGCTTATCCTTATCGGAGACGACCTGTGCGTACGAGAGATGCCGGCTCTGCTGCTGCGCTTCACATCACATACAGAAACTTTTTTTTTTTTTTGCTTCTGATGAAAAAATCACACGGGCTCTCACAACCGAATCAGTAGCCGATAGACAACAGCAGCAGTGTTCATCCGTAGGAGAGGAATCTGGTGAAGTTTGTGGCGACACTCGTTGACGTGGGCCATGGATGATGATGCTTTTGAACATTGGCTCCTGGTTGGTTGTCGGCCATGGATGATGATTCTTTTGAACATCGGTTCCTGGCGTATCCTTTTCTTAACAGAAAATCTATGACTAAAATAGTGATAGATTCAACAAATAAACAAGATACAAATGCGCCCCTCATTCCGTCGTGGCTCGTCGAGCTTACCGCGTAACAAACCAAATCTAGCCTTGTTTAGTTCACCCTGAAAACTAAGTTTTCAAGATTCCCCGTCACATCCACATGAAACATTAAATATAGACGAAAACAAAAACTAATTACACAGTTTAGCTGTAAATTACGAGACGAATCTTTTGACCTAGTTAGTCCATGATTGGATAATATTTGTCACAAACAAACGAAAGTGCTACAGTATCGAAAACTTTTCACTTTTCAGAATTAAACAAGACCCTAGAGGCGCCCCAGGTAGCGGCAGCACCGACCCCGACCAGCCGACGCGTGCGAACGCCTTCGGCTCCGCGGTTCGTGCTCAGCAGTCAGCACGTCGTCGGCTTGAGGGCTTGTGATCAGAACCAGAGATCACCCGGAGACGGCCGCGGATCTGCGATGTGTCACGGCGGCGTAGCCGATGCCTTTTCTTGCGATATCGAGTCATAAACAACGTTGACGACCTCGGTTTATCGAATCACGCAGGCTCGCAGCAACCGAAGAAGGCGACAGGAGGCAGCGGCCCCCAACTCAGACCCCACTATATGCTCGGAATGATTTGTTCGATGCCAAAAGCCGCATCGACGAGAACCGCACGAGCGACCTACTGCCGAAAGCTGGTTAGCGAGTGTTCTGCACCAGTAGCCAGTGCCCACACAGTGCCAATGGCAGTGGGCACCGTGTTTGAAACCCTCGACTCCTGAAGTGGTTCTAATTCTAATAGCCGAAAGGAACCTGTGCCACTTTCAGCGATTCTCGTGCTGTATTGCATTGGTTCTTCTAATTCCAAATGATCGAATAGTAATCCTTTTGATGAGCTGACACTTTTGCTTCGTCATCTAGCATCACATACATTCCATGCCTGGACGACTAACAAAAAAATCTACCGAAATATTAATTTGGTCCACAATTTGGTTTGTGCAAAAAAGATAAAACAAAATAAAATAAAGCAGGGAACCAATAGTTGGCACGAGTGTGTGCAACCTTGGAAAACAAACGTGTCGTCAAAACTTGCCACAAAAAATAGCATCTAGCTAAACCAGATGCCGTACAGCGCCAATTGACACTGTCAAGACTTGTTGTCTAGTTTAATGGGAACGTAAACGTACGTTCTCGCCGCCCGCGTCTGCATATGGTCAGGCCATCACATTCCAGCCACCGGCCAAGGCGCCCAGGCCAACCAGCTCTCTGTTTTCCTTCAGCACCAGGACAAACAATTCACCTAGTACAGTAATACTTTGTCAAACGCTTCCTTCCGTAACAAAGTTGGGTTTAGATTTGTTTTTTGACAGTTCTATAAGTATATATTGAATTTACAAGTTTAAAACATTTATAGACTGAGATGACACAAATGATTAGGTATAAGGACCAAAATAGCTGATTTGCATGTTCAGGGATTCGCGATGACACAATCGAACAAGATTGAGACCTTGAATAAGTGATTTACGAGTTTATGGATCCATATGACACAGATGAAAAAGTTTAAGGATCTAAATGATCGATTTACGAGTTTAGAGACCGACATAACACAGTCCAACAAGTTCGAGGACAGTTGGTGGACTTTACTCTTCTTTTTTTTCCTTGAAAATGTGAAGGCATGTTTCATACTATAAAGGCCAATTATTAGCCAACAAAAAATCAGCTGAAATTAATCATAGCTCGTGCAAACAGAATGCTAAGCTGGATGGATGTATTATCCAAGCATATAACTAGTTATCAGCTAACTAGTTAAACAATTCTAACTAATTTAAGTTAAATCGAGAGCGACCACCGGGAACTGTGCACATACGTGCTGCTCACCGGCTACGATCTCCTGGCAGCGGAAGCAACGACGACCTTGCCGTGCGGATACTCGTCCGCGGCCGGGTGGGACAATAATATGTGCACCAAGGAGAACAGAATTAACTACCACCTCTTCTCCTTCACGTCCGGCGGCCGGCGGGCCGGGCGCAGGGGTTTGGCAGCCGCCTGCTGGCGCATGACCGAGCAGATTAGATGCATTATCAAATTAAATTAGATTTGATCCCGTGTATATGTGTATTAAAGAAATGCTCTTGGCCGGCTGCTCTACTGCTTGCAAGGGACTGTTTGTATGGCACTGTTGGCCGGCTGCTGCTCGGCAGGGCAAAGGCTGACGATCGGCAGCGCGAGACGGCAGCGACGGAGAAGCGACGCCTGTTTACGATCTCGCGCGGTGGAAATTTTTTTTACCGGCAACAAAATTGTGTGTGTGGAACCAGAATTTTGATGTTTGAGAGTGAGTTATTAGAAGCACTTGGATATAGTTTCATTTATTCCTCCTAATATTCTTTGGGGAGTTGGAAAACCACATGTTTTAGAGAAGAAGAAACAGGATACTCTTGGAGATCACTCCAACATGTTGGATCCATAAAGTTGAGCTTCGCTATTTCCGTGATGTTATACTTTTAAATAAGAGAGAAAAACAAGACAATTTGGTTCAAGAATTCATAAGGCTCACATCGCGAATGATCGAATCGCCAGGGCCAAAAAGTGAGTGTTAATAAAAATTCTAAAGCGAAGGGTGCTACTAGTAGATTTGCAAAGTGCTATGGTGGGGCCAGGTAGCACAGCAATGACCATATTCCCAATAATGACAACAGTGGTTTACCTGTCTACTATCAGCAGCAGCAATAAACAAAGCAAATCAACATCGAGGAGCTCCGAGTTGCTGTTGTTGGCCAAAGGATGCTAGATAAGTTGGTTTAGGCACTCCGGCGGCACCTCCCAGGTCCTGAGTTCAAATTCCAGTGGGAGCGAATTTCAGGCTGGGTTAAAAAAATCCCCTCGCCCGTCCTCATTCCAAAGCACTGGGGGGAGCCCCGGTCCAATTCTCACTTGGGCGACGGAAAGGTCACCGTGTATGGATGGAGGGTGGGGGTTCGGGGGTTTTCTCACCGGGTGAGAAGACACTTTCTTCTTAATTTGAAAACTGCGGCGGCAGTCTTAACCGCCCCGGTCGAGTTTTTTTTTTTGAGTTGCTGTTGTTGGCTTGTTGCTTATCCAGGTTTTGCTAATACAAGCAAAGATGATTGGGCCAAGAGACTTTTTCTAGTTTTTATTGATTGTTTTTTTTTCACCTGGTGAAGCATTGCTATCACCGTTCCCAGGTTCACTGAACCTTGCCCATGTTGATGCTAACGAAGAACCCATGCTTCCTTATCCCTCTTAACCGTAAGATTCAGCCTTTTTCTAATCGTAAAATGTTATCGGGTGCTTAAAGTAAAAGCCTTGCTGTTGATCCTAGTAGATGAGAGAAATGCTTCTCGCCTTCTCCAATGCCTAAGCAAGTAGAGACAAGTTTTTGTAGGGAAACAAAATACTCCCCCGCCTCAGGATATGATGAAGACACTGGAAATGCCACTGCAAAATATCCTGGGAAAAAAGCATCATACGGTGGATTAAATCAGGAGACATTATTGTACGGTGAGCCATGTGCTTGTCAGGTCCAAGTCCAACAGTAGCAAAAATGCAGCCCGACGCATGCCCACGGTGTCGCGCTCGACACGCGTCCATCCTCCATCGACAAGGGGCCAGATTGCTTGCCATGAAGCTGACACTGTAAGCAACAATCAGCACATCATCATCGAAGGATGCCTCAGCCCTTGTTTACTTCTTCAAAATTTTGCAAAATAAAAATAATAGTTTTTAGTTTATATTTGATAAACATTGTCCAATCATAAATTAACTAGGCTCAAAAGATTCGTCTCGCAAATTACAGGTAAACTGTGCGATTAGTTATATTTATATTTAATGTTTCATGCATTTGCTACAAAATTCGATGTGGCGAAGAATCTAAAATTTTTTAGGAACTAAACAAGGCCTCAGTTGGAAAAGAAAGATCAGAACCAAGAAACTCAAAAACAGCAGCACGAGATGCGAATCTTATCTGAACTGAACGCATCGGCGAGAGTCCTAATCGTCATCAAATGCTCCCAGAGACAACGACTAATGACCGGTCGAGCCCAATTTCCATAGATGAATCATGATGATCAGGCTCAAAATCAAGTGAGATCGAGATCCAGCTGAAGGCATGCCATAAGCCACTGCACTCGCACACACTTGAAACAGTACAGCATCCAGGTCGCTCACCGCGTATTCGCATCCAGCCACGGTACTCGTAGTCGTAGTAAAATTGAGGCGTTGAGATCAGCCGATCAGGTGTACCAACCGATCTGGCCAGGTGGCCAGGCCCATTGTCACATCACACGCCCCCCGTGTCTGCCAAAAAAAAAAAATCCTTCTCGAGCCAGGGCCAGGCACAGTACTTTTTTTTGTGTGGGAGGGGCCAGGCACAGCATAGTACTTGAGTGCGCTTCGTTACTGTTTGATCAGTGGAAACGGAGCCGCTAATGAACGATCGATAGATGGCGATGTCTTGGCCCCGGTTTCCCTCTCGATGTGCTTTTTAACTAGACAATGCCGTCGCAGCAGTCGACGCGACGTTGCGACGGCGATGGCTGACGCGTGCACCGAGCTTCAGCGATCGGGGGAACGGTAGCGGCAGGTTTAATTGCGTCCCGGACTGCCTGGACAAGCAAAAATCTTTCACATCTAGAAACGGAAACGAAAACGATGCCCCAAATCATGCGGTATGTAGCTGAAATCAACTTTAATTGGATGTCCGGCAGGAGAAATGCCAAACTAGCGTAGGCGTCCCCTCCGTAACCAGGCAACCAGCTGATTGATTTCCTGGCCGTTGGATCCAGGACGTACGATTGGGACCGGACCGCTGCTGGCTCTGGGAACTCTGGCACTGGGGGACTGGGCCACGGACACGGCTGCTCAGCTGCTGCGTGCTGGGTGGTCCTCCGCCTCATCCTCCACCTGCAGGCCGCCGCAGCACCAGGCCAATGATGAACGGAGCACATTCAACACTGGAGCCACGCAGCCAGCAGGCTTACGTCGCCGGCCGGTGCATGAACCGATGAACCGAGCGAGCTGTGCTGCCGACTGCCGTGTGGTACTGTGGTGAGGGTGCACGAAACGCAGCGGCAATCGGCTGTCCGGAAGACCGGAACAGTGCCGTGCTCGTGATCGCTGGTGGCGCGGGCGCCGGTGCGTGCGCTTGGGCGGTGGGCCGGTGGCTACGCGACGGCACGAGAGCACAGCCGCTAGTTGGTGTAGGCTTGTATTGTAGCCCCACATGGAGCAACAGTACCCCGTACGGTGTGCTTGATAAAGGCGCCGGCAACAAAATAATTCGTACCCCTGGCCGAAACCTTATCCCTTTGGTGTTCTTACATATATAAACTACTATGTAATTAATGTGTAATTAGTTATTTTTAGAACTTTATGTTTATATTTAAATAAAATATTCGATATAACTAGGCTAAAAGCTTTTGGATGACAACTAAGGTCTTGTTTAGTTTACCCTAAAAACCCAAAACCTTTTAAGATTCCCCGTCATATCGAATTTTGCGGCACAGGAGCATTAAATGTAGATAAAAATAAAAATTAATTATACAGTTTGGTTGTAAATCACGAGATAGATATTTTGAGCTTAGTTAGTTCATATTTGGACAATATTTGTCAAATAAAAACGAAATTGCTATAGTACTCTAAACTAAAATTTTTTGACAACTATAAACAAGGCCTAAACAGCCTTAGTAGCAGATCATCTGCCGATGGCCGAGATCCGGCAACCAGCATCTAGGGCAGAAAAGTGTGAACCCAATCAGATTCGCTCGCAGCCTGCACGGAAGAATTTCATGCCACCACCACTCCAGACTCCGGCCTTGTTTAGTTCCCACAAAATTTCGGATTTCGCTACCGTAGCACTTTCGTTTTTATTTAACAAATATTGTCCAATCATAAACTAAGGCCCTGTTTAGTTCCCCACCAAAAAATTTTTCATCCATCCCATCAAATCTTTAGACACATGCATGGAACATTAAATGTAGATAAAAAAATAAACTAATTACACAGTTTGGTTGAAAATCGCGAGACGAATCTTTTAAGTCTAGTTACACCATGATTAGCCTTAAGTGCTACAGTAACCCACATGTGTTAATGACAGATTAACTATGCTTAATAGATTTGTCTTGTAGTTTCCTGATGAGCTATGTAATTTGTGTTTTTATTAGTTTCTTAAAACCTCTCACGACATCCTTCCGACACATCCGATGTGACACCCAAAAAATTTTCAATCTCAATCTAAATAGGGCCTAACTAGGATCAAAAGATTCATCTCGCGATTTACAGACAAACTGTGTAATTAGTTTTTGTTTTCGTCTATATTTAATGCTTCATGCATGTGCCGCAAGATTTGATGTGACCGAAAATTTTAAAAACTTTTTGGATTTCGGTATGAACTAAACAGGCCGGAGCATCCACTTGACGAGGAAAAAAACAGTGTAATTGCTGACATCCACTTGACAAGCTCCCGTTAGCCCGGTGCCAACTGCCGCTGCCGTTCCAACGTGCCGCGCCGCGCCACGTCGCCGGCGGACACGGCCTGGGTTCGCTGTCGGGCCCAACCCGATGGGCACGTGAGCTCCCTCACGCGCGATCGTGCCTTCCGGCCCTTGGAGAACGGTGCAAAACTGAAGGGCAGACAAGTCAATGCGCACTTGCCAAAGTTCGCACTGGTTTTTGTCTACAACCAAATGCGAGGGGCATCTTCTTTTTTTGACCGCAAAGAGAGAATTTTTTTTTTTGAGTGCTCATCAGGATGCCAAAAGAATGATCCGGATTAGTATTCAGTGCTTCTTCGATCTTTTTTTTTAATGCGAGATCTTCTTCGCTTCTTTTTTGGTGAGAGAGCTAAGATTAAGAAGTGTGGTCTTGGTAGGACTAGCGACTTTGCAGACGTACGTAGACGAAGGACCGAATCTAGGTAGCATGTACAGATGGTTCTTTCAACAAAAGTATGAAGATTTATACTCGTGTTGTAAGTTACAACACCTCGGTGACATGCTGTTCATGCTGGCCATGCAAACTCAAACACCTCGGAGACTGTCATTCATAAAACAGAAAATTTAGGCCTTGTTTAGTTCACCCTGAAAACCAAAAAGTTTTTAAGATTCTCCATCACATTGAATCTTGTGGCACATGCATGAAACATTAAATATAGACGAAAACAAAAACTAATTACACAGTTTAACTGTAAATTACGAGACGAATCTTTTGATCCTAGTTAGTCCATGATTGGATAATATTTGTCACAAACAAACGAAAATGCTACAATACCGAAAACTTTTCA
>Ga0182004_10002067_pt1 | contig 15382 bp, 13 predicted proteins | sample Sormic07211540_1_FD_120479 | JGI IMG/M metagenome (GOLD analysis project Ga0182004, IMG submission 120479) | Endophyte microbial communities from Sorghum bicolor roots, Mead, Nebraska, USA - 072115-40_1 MetaG | ecosystem: Host-associated > Plants > Roots > Unclassified | place: USA: Nebraska...
TAACGTAGAAGCTATAAAATAAGATGAGATTAAAGATTTGAGTTGTTTGTTTTGGGTTGTGGTGGGTGGGGGGGGTGGGGGATGGGGAGGAGCTAAGAGGTATCCATTCAAAGCAGAAAATCAGTACTCCTAACCTACGAAACTTGTGACCACCCTTGTGAAACTTTCAAAAGAATCCTCTTCAGCTTCCTCACTCAGAAGAAAAAAAAACTCAATAAAAAACACTCCTGAAATCAGCAAGAGATTGGCATGTCATTTGTTACAGAACGCTGACTAGTGGCTGCTGTGAAAGGGTCCTCATTTGGTTTCTGCATCTGCACACCAAAACACATGAAGCCGGGTCTCCTGATCCTACATGTGCAAGAACCAAGAATTGAATAGGTCGAAACCTACCAGATCCACTACAAATGTATATCAGCCGCGGCTGAAGGTTTCAGAAAGAGTAACGCAACGCAGAGGAGGACACAGGGTCGCCAAGCCCAGCAAACAAGGGCATCGCAGGGCGGCTGAGAGTTGCCGGCCGGCTATGGCTTCCCTTCTTCTCCTCGCCGCCTTGGCCTTACTCTTCGTCATGGCATCTGGGCAGGGCGCCAAGACCGTGCTGCCGTTTGCGCCTTCCTGCTCGACAAGTGGCAACTACACCGACGGCAGCAAATACAAGAAGAACCTGGACCAGCTCCTGGCCAGTCTCCCCACGGCGGCCGGCGACAACGGGTGGTTCTACAACGGCACCGTCGGGACGGGGGCCGACAAGGTGTTCGGCCTCATCATGTGCTACGCCGACCGCAACGAGACGCAGTGCCTCGAGTGCCTCGCCGGCGCGCCCGCCGGGATCACCGCGCTATGCCCGGGCAGCCGGAACGTGAGCGCGGCGTACGACGCGTGCGTGCTCCGCTACTCCGACACCGACTTCTTCTCTGTGGCCGGCCGCGACGAGGCGTTCTACGTCACCTGGCCCAGCACCGTCGACCAGGCGAGGCTCGAGGTCGCGCGCTCCAGCCTGATGAACCGGCTCGCCAGGACGGCCGCCGGCTCGCCGCCGCTGTTCGTGGCGAACGAGAGCGCGCCGCTCGCCGGCTCGTCGGACTCGGTGTACGGGCTCGCGCAGTGCACGCGGGACCTGACGGCCAGCGAATGCAGCTGGTGTCTCACCACGTATGTCGGTCTGCTGCCGGGGAGGTTCCCGAACAGCACCGGCGGCGCGATCAAGGGGTACAGCTGCTACGTCAGGTACAGTGTCGGCGCCTTCGACATCACCCTGCCGCCGCGCCGGCCGGCGCCACCTGTTGGATAAGCCAGCTCGATCGGTTTGCATGCGCTCATATCTTCTACTATTCCCCAATCTGCATCGGCGATCAAAGTATACGATCAGGCATCCTAATGCCTTCTCAGAAATTGGAAGAATACTCGGGGTCTAAAGCGCCTTCGGTACACACTAGTGATGACGAGGAGGGCGAAGACGAGAAGGACATGGAGGGAGAAACACTAAAAGTCTGTATTGTGTGCTATAAATTTCAGTTGATATGCAAACATACCAGTTTATATGCTGGCATAATCTGTAGATTGCGTTCGGTTTGCTCAGCACTTTTTATTAACTTCTCAGGCTAATTTTGTATAACGTTAATGTTTTTAAGTTGTTAGATGATGGAAAAAAACCTCTTTGTGCTGAAGGATATCAGGTCTATAGTGAATGTGGTTGAGTGCCATGGACATGGAGAAGAAGCCTGAGGCTCGAGAAATAAATAATCCTCTTAGCATGTAATGATTTATGTTCAACTTAATTATTATTATGGTGCGTTGGTTTCTGTTGGACTCTTAGTCATGCATAAAGTATTAAATATAAATTATTTACGAAACTAAAAATACAGATTAAGACTAATTTATAAGATAAAATTTTTAAATCTAATTAGTTCATAATTAATTATATATTAATCTATGATTGCTACAGTAAAAACATGCTAATAACAAATTAATTATGTTTAATACATTTCTCTCGCGAATTAATGACGGATTCTGTAATTTATTCTTTTATTAGTACTTGAACATCCTATGAGCCGTACGGGGTCCTTCCGTCGGCCTGGTGTTCGGCTCCTCAAACTCGCAACACATTTATATTGAAACCCTAGGAACATCTCCGCATTCCTCCACCCCCGCCGCTGCCTTCTTCGCCTTCGACGTTTGGGGCAAGCATGGCAGGCATCCCATCGGGTGAAGGCAGCGGCGATGCGCGGAATCGCAGCACGATTTGGGAACGGTTTCCGCCTTACCCTGCTCATGTTGTCAGGTTTTACCATGAGCACAAGGACATCCTCGGGGAGATCTTGTCTGGCTTAAGTCATCTTCCGACACACGAAATGATGGACGCCCTTGGAGAGGTGCGTCGTTCAGTTGTTTTTCCTGTTGCCATGCTTCGGTTTTACAGATTCTCTTGTTTCCAATCGACTGAGAAGAAGAAACCCTTCATTCCGCGAGCTTCGGTTAAGGTTAGGGTTCGGGTTCACGAAATCCTGAGGTAATATCTCGAGTTGGAAGAAAGAGTAGGCGTTCCTTTTTTTTTTCTTTTTTGCGACGCTGTCAATTCATTCAGCAAGGAATAGTAGGATTACAGTCATCGACCAACAGGTTAGCTACACAGGTTGCAGCCAATTGCCACTCGACAAACCTATTGCTATCTGAGACCTGCTTTGCTAGCATATCAGCTACTCGATTACAAGAACGAGGGGAGTACAATAAGATAAAATCTGAAAAGGTGAGGCTGAGATCCCGGTTCTTTTCTTTTTCCTTTGCTAGGGGTGAGGAAGGATTAGAACTATGTTGTAGATCTGGGAACTAGCAGTTGAACCAGATGAGGTTAGCCGTCGGAAAACTATTGGCGGCTGGATGGAATTGCGATTTTAACGCGCCTGTGGTTTGTTGCTGGGCAGAAGGCCAGCGATTGGGGGCAAAGGCGATTCCAGTCACTTGAACTTTCCCACCAACCCTATTGTTGTCCCTTTTTGTAATCCCTGGTACTCCCCATTCTGCATCGACGATCAAAATATATTAACATCAAGCATCATAATGCCTTGCAGAAATTGAAAGAACACTCGCTGTCCAAAGTGCCTTTGGTACACTCCAGCGACGATGAGGAGGACGAAGACGATGAGGACGAAGGTGATAAGGAGGACAAAGGCGAGGAGGACAGGGAGGGAGGAAGACTGAAGGTTTGTATTCTGTTCTATAAATTTCACTTGATATGAACAGACAAGATTTCTTTGCTTGGTAGAATCTGTAGATTGCATTCGGGTTGTTCAGCAGTTTTAGTATCATCTTAGGCTAATTTGTATGACGTTAATGTTTTTCAGTTGATGGATGATGAAAAGAAACCTCTTGGTGCTGAAGAACATCAGGTCTATAGTGAATGTGAAAGAGAATGCAAGAAGCCAAAGATTGGCTGAATGCGTTGAGTGCCATGGACATGGAGAAGAAGCCTGAGGCTCGAGAAATAAATAATCCTCTTAGCCTGTAATGATTTATGTCCAACTTAATTATTATTATGGTGCACTGGTTTCTGTTGGACTCTTAGCATCTATTCTAGCTTTGTTCATATCAGCTGCAAAACTCTACCTAATTTGGTCCACTATACATTTGTATTTGTTTGGTGATACAAAATCATATCAGAAGTTAGTTCTGATTGTGTATTGATAATATGTCAGATTACTAAACTTATCAAGATCAACAGTGCATGTATCTCTAAAATAAAAAATACATGCTGAGACCTCCTACATGCTCTTATATATTAAAAATAAAAATAAAGAATTCGGCTGTAAGCCACTACACAGGAACAACATTCATGGCACTCAACAAGTTGACTGAGGATGTGAGATATAGCTTCTTGACAGGGAAAAAAAATATAGTGGAGCATTTGGCCAAGTAAATAGACGCTTCCACTAACCTATAGTAATGGACTGCTATAAATACATGTGTTTCAACTTCTGCCAGCGAGCCTTGGCTGTTGCAGATGTTGATTTTGGCTTCCCCGTTGCTGGAACGTTGACGCCTTCTCCTTCAACTCCTGAAAGGCGCGCATTGTATCACCATCGAAACCGCCTGCAAACTGCAACGAATGGTAGGGCTGAGCACAACATACAAGTTTGAAGAGTTGAGCATATCGACGTACATGAGTAAGTGGGAGTGGTTACCTGGTGCACTCTGAAGGCAAATCGAACTCCTTGAAGCACCAGCTCCTCTTCGTCAGGGCCAACTTGTATGGCCTCAAGCTCTGAGGAAACCCTTCTCAGATACTTCATTGCCAGCTTCACTGATTGTAATTTGATCTGCATGTTAAGACTCAGCTTGTTATGTTTGAGGAAGTCAGTTCTATAACGATATAACTGTATCGACAAAAATAGGCTGGTCAAGTGTATTTTTGCTGTTAGATTTAAGGGCTTAAGTTTATCCCAGTAATTGAATGGAAAACAAACGACAAGGGAACTACTAATTTGTCTCCAATCACCTTTTTTTACTAAATTAAAATGTCTAACATGAGCCAGAATAGACTAACAGTGTGTTGCTACTTTTTTGTTTTTTGTTCAGCTCAAAATTCATGGACCATGCTTCTGGACCAAAAAATCAGAGGGGGCCATGCAGAAACAAAACTGATTCACGAGAATCCCTGGCTAACACAGCATTTCACAGAACATGGCCACCACAGTTGATATGGTCTTTTTTGGTCCCGAAAACACCAGGTTTGCGTACATTTATTTTTGGTTGGTACCACAAGTTGTAAACGACAGAAAACATTTGCCTGACGAAAGAACAGCACAGCACAGTACTAATTTGACCCCGATATTCAGAAGACATCATCATACAGAAACAAAATAGATTCACGGGAACCCCTGGCTCATACGTGCATTTCTTAGCATATCCCAACAAGAAACGAAAGCTACTATTGGTCCCAAAACACAAATTGCCCAAAATTCTTCCTGTTGGCACCATGAGTGTGTCTCATTGTAAACTATGGATTTTGTTCCTGCCCTATTCGTCTATGCATGAAACACAGCAGCAATGTACATGCTCATATAACCAGAATGTTTTGGGGGAAAAGGAAGAATGGCTAAACCCAATGATGTTAATTAACTCAATCAACATGTTTTTTCCCAGTGAAAATGAACTAACTTGCAGTACCTGACTAACAATTCCGGTATCCTGCATCCACTCCCATGGGATCTGATACCCACGGTATCGGCTCATCGCGCCATCTCGCACACGGACAAGGCTGTACACTCCATGCTCCAACCTGCTAACAAAACATCGATGAGCACAAGAACAAGCAACAACAATTGAATATGTATCCCCAAAAACCATAAGCTACAAAGTGTGACTTACTTCTCGAAGAGGGCCTGCATCTTCTTGAGAGCAGAAGAGCAGGGCTGCCGGGGGTCATCACAGAACGATGACGCCTCCGACTCAATCTTCTTCAAGTCACGGTAGCCGAACGCGGCCTCACGCAGCGCATCTGCCTTCCCCTCCGGCCAGTCGAAGTGCTTCAGCACCGCCCTCTCGTCCACCTGCAAGCTCGCAGCATCCAGTGAAAACAAAGTTAGCTGGTCGCTGTTACACGGAATTCGTGACGGGGACACCAAATCGATAGCTCACCAGACGTGAGAGCTCGACGTCGAGCCACTTGACGAAGGTGACCACGTCCTCAATGTCGACGAACGCGGCGCTCTGCACCTCCTTGATCAGGAACCGGATGAAGTCGCCCTGCCTCTCCACGTCCGATTTGATCTGCAACCACCAATCAAACTAATCAGTTCAGAATCTTTTGTGTTTACCATCACAAACCAAACTATCAAAGCAACTTCAGATACTAGCAGCTCAGCAACAGAAGCAAACTCATTTGATTTGAAAAGTTTCATTAATCCAACACCACATGGCGCGAAGCAACGGTCGAGTTAGCTAGACTCCAACGGCTAGCTGGGCCTCCAGGTGGGGAAATGCTGCAGCTTTTATATTCGAAAAAAAAGCGGCATTCCCTGTCTCAGGTCATTTATTATTACACTCCCCTTTACTCTATCAGTGGCAGCATCAGCACTTGTGCTAGTGGTGACAGTGACTGGGCCCCACGAGTCAGTCTGACAACACTGAGCCTGTTTCGATTGATTCCCAGGACCAGCCGGAAGAGGTTGCAGCTTTCTTTTTTGTTCCCAACTAGAGATTGTCCTATTCGGCTACTTCTCCTATCTGTTCATCTTCGTCTTCTCTGCTCGTCATGGACCGTAAAATTCCAAGACAAACGCAGACAGGAATCCATGGATTTCTTGCACGAATTCATGCAAGGTTGGTGAGCACGGGGCGATGAACAGGGAAAAGGCGCTTGTCTGTTTCAACTGTATTTGGTGCTAAACGGCCGTGTGCGAGCTCACAAGCTTGAAAAGACGATCACTTTCTGGTGCTCACCCATTTCTTTTGTTCATCTCTCCACAACAACTCTTATCAGCAAGTGCAACAGCTACTTCAGAACCACTCAAGGCAATTTGTTAAAAAACTTTCACTTTTGAGGTTTTTTCCCCCAAAAATGGCTGGTCAAGGAGATGACGACGTTGCTAAACAAGAATACAACATGAGTGGGGAATGGGTCTAAAATGGCAAGACAAGGGAATTTTACTTTGTCAGTAGAGTAATAAAGATAAGGTATGAACGAATTTTATCGATCGAACACTCTTTCTTTTCCTTTTCCATTACCAAGATGGAGTAAATCGATCGAACAGACGAACACTTACCGCGAGAAGATGAGAAGAGCGGTTCTCGATCTCGCCGATCATGTCCCTCGCGGCGGCGGCACCCCCACCGGAGCCAGCTTCGCCTGCACCGGAGCCGTCCCTAGACCTGGAGTCCCTCCGCATCAGCGAGTGGTAGAACTCCACCACCTCGGGGACTCGCCTGACGCACGGGGCGGGCGCCGGGGCCGTCGCCGAAGTCGCAGGGGACGACGCTTTGGAGCTCCTTTTCGCCGCCGGTGGAGGTGGCGGCGGCGGTGCAGGAGGCCCCGCCCCTCCGCTTCCGCCGCCGCTGCTGCTGCTCGAGGTCGACGGTGACGAGCTCGCGCTGCGGCGTCCGCGCGCCGGCATTGTCGGCGGTGGTGGAGGAGGTGGAGGCGGGGGTGGGGCCGGTATCGGCGGGAGCTTGGAGAGCTCCGGCACGCGGCTTCTTGACACCGCGGTGTCGGAAGAGTAGGTCGGCGTCGATGGCGCGGACGAGGAGGAGCTGGACGAGGAGTTCGCCGGCGAGGCGCGCGACGAGCCGGAGAAGTAGGACGACCTGGACTTGTGAGGCGCCGGCATTGGCGGCGGCGGCGGCGGAGGAGGAGGAGGCGCAGGAGGAGGGACAATCGACAGCCCAGCTACGATCGCGTTGGTCGCCGCATTAGAGCGGTCGGAGTTGTCCGACGACACCGACGACGAGCAGTCATCATCATGGTCGGGCTCGCGGTCGGGGACCGGGCCACGGCGCCTCTTGACCTCCGCCACCTCCTTCTCCAACTCAACCACCCGCTGCTGGCTGCTCCTGGCGGCGTCGACAGCGACGTCGAGCTCAGCGCGGAGGCGCGCGTTCTCGGCCTGGAGCCGCGCCAGCGCGTCGCGGCATCGGCCGAGGTCGCTGCTCTTGGCGGCGAGCTCGGTCTCGAGGAACGGCACGATGGCGACGGTCTCCTTGAGGATCTTGTGCTCCAGCAGCTCGGTGCGGAGGCGGGACTCCCGCTCCCGGAGCTCCTCGACGAGGCGGGCGAGGTCGGCGACGGCGGCGGGGCCCGGCGGCGGCTCGGGCGGCCCCGGCGCCGCGCGCGCCGGCTGCACCTGCGCGGACGAGCGCGGGAAGTAGCGCGAGAATGGCCCGCCGCCGCCGCCCTTGGACCCCGACCCGGGCGGCGGCGCTGGCGAGCCGGAGGACCGCCGGCGTGGGGTCTCCGGCTGCCCCGCCGAGGGCAGCTGCAGCGGCGCCGGCGCTGGCGCCTTGCGCGCGGAGGAAGTGGAGGTGGAGGAGGCGGCGGCCCCGGGCTTGGGCGTGGCCGGGCTCCGCTGGAAGCCCATGGCCGCCTTGACGCGGCCGGCCACCATAGCTGCTGGCTGCTGGCTGCTGCTTCGCGGGCCGTGGAATACGAAATGGACGCCTAGGATTGCGCCACGGGCATGGCCGTGCCGTGCCCTGCTTGCTTTGCGCTCGTCGTGGTGTGGTGGTCGTCGGAGTCGGTGTTGTAGGCTAGGCTTTTTGGCGTGCGGTTGGGTTGTCTGGGCGTCTGTGGTTTTTAAAAGAGAGAAGGGTTGTAGTGGGGCACGGCGTTCGAGGAACGGTCTTTGGGTTGTAGCTGGAGACGAGTGATGAATGCTGCTGATAGTGGAGCCGTGGAGTGGAGTGGAGTGTGGTAAAATACTCTGCTCTACTAGTAGTTGTAAGCTTCAGCTCGTTGGACCTTGGACGTTGGGGGGTGGAATATGAACGTTGGGGCCTTGGGGGGCAAAGGCGTTGGCACGCCACGTCGCCACGGCCACGGGTGGGTAGCACGAGATGAGCACAGCACCCGACCCGACCCGACCCAGACAAGCCACAACTGCATCTGCTTTGCATGTTCTGAATCTGGAAACCACCTCCTTTTTTGACCCACTGCTTTTGCTGTCATCAGTTCCTTTATCTGTTTATTTATCAGATCAGTGAGATGCCCTTTAACCCGATGATGCCCTTTTCTGGCATTCTTGCTGTTGATTCAGATGAAATCCGAATGCTCCCAATCCTACACACGAGATTTGAAAATTGTTCGGTTGGGCTGCACGGCTTGTGTGCAATTGCGTTCTGTTCGTTTTAGGGGCCATAACCACAGCCACTGTAAAACCATACGGCCATGCTCCAATACACTGTCTGCCGGTCATAATAAATAAATAAATAATATTTTCAGTCATAACTTTTTAACTAAATAAATAAACACACATGGCATTCGCGCACTAGCTGTAACGTGTTACACACACTAGTAGTACTATCTTTGTCTATAAAAAATATATATAATTCTCAATCTGTAAAGAGTCAAACTGTATAAACTGTGACTAAATTTATATAAAAAAATACTAAACATTTTTTTATAAAAAATAAGTACCATTAAATTAGCTATAGAATATATTTTTATAATAGATTTATTTAAAGATATAAATGCTAATGATATTGTGAACTTGGTCAAACTTTAGCTCAATTGACTGGTATAGATGCCATAATTATATTCTTTTGTGAATGGAGGGACTATCTTGTTAATAACTGACACCGTGCATAAGCATAAGCATAAGCATAGACATAACTCATAAGCATGGCACTTTAATATAATGGAGACTGATAGACTGTTAGTACGTATCCGACGGAATCCCAGCGAGAGTGACGGTCGTTCAGAGATTTTCTCCTCGCTTCCAGCGCTTGGAGGCAGCCAAAAGCGATGGAAAGCGTTCGTGGGTGTGTGTGTCCGTGCGTGAGATCGAGTGGCATGGCATCCTTTGCTTGTCCGTACCTAGGCACACGGTGCTGGACCACGGAGGAGCGTCGCCGTCGCCGTCGTCGTGTGCTCTCGGTGACCGGTGGCGCGTCACTGTAGCTATGTAGAGCTAGCCAGACGTGGCAGATGCAGATGCAGGCATGCAACGCGCACCGAGAGCTGCCTCTGTGCACCAGGTGCGTGCGTACGCCGCGCCATGCATGCCATGCGCTGGTGACAGGTACAGCGCTCCTACTGCTACTACTGGCCGGCACGCCTGGTTTCAAATTTTTGTACGACTCCAAGCGCAGGGTTGGAGTAATGGCCAGGGCAGCGCGAGAACGCCGCGCCGAGAATATAAATGCATGGGAGCTGCATGCTACGACTACGAGCTGGTACCAGGAGCAACCGTTACCGTTGCCGCCTTGCCGGCACACCGTTGCTCTTGCTCTGCGGTGGTTCCGGCCGGCCGGCCGGCGGAGCGGCCAACGCACGCACGCACGCACACGCTCTCGCGCAGATCTCACGTGATGAGAGGTAGTAGATCTTTGCATGCTGTGCAGACAAGATGATCCATCATTATCAACGGTGGTTAAGGGCATGATTAGCAAGCAAGCCATGCATGTAGATGGCGCGCGGCATGCATGGCGCCACGTCGTCGGTTGTCAGGTCCCGCCACCCACGCGCGGCGGCACACACGACCGTAGTATGTGCTTTCAGTCTCTAGTGGTAGTGCTCTGCTGACTCACTGCCCCGAGACGTACTCTGGCCGGCCGGTTCCCGGCGGCAAACCCCACAGAGGCCATCGATGCTTCGCTGGTAAACCCAGTGGTTTCGGGCAGACGAGAATGATGGCGTCCCACTCCCGCCACGCGACGAGCGGCCGGGTCAGCCGGTGTCAACTCGGGCCTTGTTTACTTCACCTAAAAAAATAAAAACTTTTTAAGATTAAATAAAAATAAAAACTAGTTACACAGTTTATCTATAAATTGCAAGATGCACTCTATAATTGAATAATATTTGTCAAATAAAAACGAAATTACTACATTACCTCAATCCAAAAAATTTTAGGAACTAAACAAGACCTCACTTGATTGCTGATTTTTACTGTCACGTGGCCGCATTATATTTTGGATGAGGGAATGTACGCTTAGGTGGATACAGTAGCATGGAAAAAAAAGTTTTTATTATGTCGATTGGTTGTTGAGACAGATACAGCAGCATTATATCTTGTATGCAATGACTCTACGAAGATGTTTAGCGGATACAGAAACTCTTCGGCTGAGAGCATCGGCAGCAGTAATGTTTATTTGGGTAGCCTACTATTTAGATTTTGCTCTCAACTTCAGCAGTACTACCAAAAATTAGCTACCCATTTTTGTCTTAGCAGAGAATGACTTCTAGGTCCCACAATCAGAGCATAAATGGGAGAGAGAGAGGCGCATGGGTGAGAGAGAAGATTCAGGTAGTGTCCTTGACCCAACAGAAATGGATAGTGGAGAGGGAGGATTTGGGTATCCAACAAATTTGTTGGGTGGAATAGGTAGTCTACTAGAGTGGATTTTTAGCCCTCCACTACTCAGATTGGAGATAGATAGTCTATTTATGTAGTCTGCTGGAGATGCTCTGAGGGCGACATGTGGATTGACATGAGAATTGAGATGTATTACATCCTTTACCCACAATGACCAGTGAAATTTATTTTGACCAAATCCATCGTCGAGGCTAAGCACTTAGGGTCTGTTTGGATTCGTTAGCAATATAAGTTAGCTAGCAACTGTTAATTATTAATTGGCTAGCTAAATTTTAGTAAGAGGTTGTTTGCATCCTCCTACTAATAGGTGTACGTGGTTGGACAGATAGTTAAATATGTGTATGAACTATTAGCATTAGCAACTCTAAATCTTCTAATGCAACTAATAGATAGTAGCCCTTCTAATAATTAACAGGTTTAATTTATTACTAGATCTGTTCGGATCCACTAGTGGTATTAGGCCTTGTTTAGTTCGCAAAAATTTTCAAAATTCTCCGTCACATCAAATCTTTGGTCGCATGCGTGGAACATTAAATATAGACGAAAATAAAAATTAATTGCACAGTTTACCTGTAATTTGTGTGATGAATCTTTTAAGTCTACTTACTCCGTGATTGGACAATGTTTGTCAAATAAAAACGAAAGTGCTACAGTAGCAAAAAGTAAAAATTTTGCAAACTAAACAAGGCCTTAATTTTAGTTGATCCTACCTCTATTCTCTTTTGTAATGCATACACACATATCAAGGTTTAAATTTTAAAAATCTTTGACTAATATTTTTAATTATTATAATTATTATCCAACTATGAACTAAGTAGGTTCACAAAATTTGTCTCGTAAATTACATATAAATTGTATAATTAGTTATTTTTATCTATATTTAGTGCTCTATGTGCCGTAAGATTTGATACGATAGGAAAATTTTGGATTCTGAGTGCCACTAAACAAGGCTTTAGATAGGACGACAAAAAATCAAGATAACAAACACACCCATGCTGCGTCAACTGACACGCCATCATCACGAGACCGGATGCCGAAGCTGCCGCGGTGTGCTAATTCTGGTCGCCGGTTGAGCAATTAATTATCAGCCGGATTAGTACATCACCAAGAATGTTTTTGGCAGGCAGGGAAGGGAGCGATCAGCTAGTGACGCTTAGGCCGAACGTTACGGGTAAACGGAGTAGCATGGACGCAAAGGATCTCATGAAATCGAGAGCACTATCTAGCCTTTGTCTTCATGCTGAAATGGGCAATTGGCAGATTCGTTCCATGGAGACGCCGGTTGGTGAAAGTGGATCATGCATCCTTTGGCGTGTTGGCCACTCTGTCTCTAAGGTCATTTCACAATACAAGACTCTATTATAAAATCTAAAGTTATTTATTACCTCAAATAATATAGACTTAGAGTCTAAATAAAACTTAGAGTCTTATTTTTTTCTATCTCTTTTTTCAATAAATATGTTGACATATCAGCAAAATACCATAAATAATATGTAATTAATTGTCTTAGACTCTATGATAGAGTCTACATTGTGAATGCCCTTAACCAGATTTGCCCAACAGATGAAGACATGCAAGGAAGCTCACACCCTCGCACTCGTGGAATTAGTTGGGCCTTGTTTAGTTTCCCTCAAAATTTAAAAACTTTTCTAGATTCTTCATTATATCGAATCATACGACATATGCATGGAGCACTAAATATAGATAAAAAATAACTAATTGCACAGTTTGTCTGTAACTTGCGAGATGAATCTTTTGAGCCTAGTTAGTTTATGGTTGAATAATAATTGTCAAATACAAACGAAAATGCTAAAGTGTCAAAATCCAAAATCTTTTTATATCTAAACCAAGCCTAAATGTTTCGTGTAATTATATGTTATAAAAAACGTTAATAGTAGTTGGTGAATATGGAGTTCATATAACGCAAGCTGTTGTAAACAGAAGCAGCGCGCTTTATAATACTGAATAAACTCTGATTATAAAAAGAAATATGTAGCCCGTACAGACAACATAATCTGTGGTTAGGAAGCAAAAATTGGCAATGTTTAAACAAGAAAATAGTTATTATAAAAATCTAAGAAGCAATTTAGTACAAAGAAAATGGCATGCATTGGATTGATCTTTACACCAACAGACACAACGGCCTGTTGGGTTTTTGATCCGCGTTCTTATTGAGGGCGTTCAACCCTATATGGTTGGTGGGTCCCCGCTTAATAGTCTAACAGTATGAGTGGAGGATTGCTTGAGCGTAATAATTTTTTTTATCATTCTAATAATAATAAGAATGTTCCTACACGGCACAGGGACCTGTGTAGGTTCGTCGCGGTCTTTGGGAAATTTCTAATGTTCAATTATGAATTCATGCAGGGTGTGTGAAAACATCCCCATTGTCCTCTGCGGTAGGTTGATGTCAAGAACAGGCAGGTCAAAGCCAAACAGGTCACCTTTCACAGGAAGAAGAATCAACAGTACTATGAAATTTCTACCAAGAGCAATCACAATTTTGAGAAACCTTTCCTTTACCTTGCAAGGAAGGTGGCTGGGTAATTGAATTGACTACTTTTGTCCATCGCATCTTGTGCTCACTACCAATTACCACTATATATGTTTATTCTTGTCAGTGTCTTTGGTCTTAACAGTGATCCGAACCTTCACTTTGTTGAAGCTGTTGCTCTTAAGCCTCCGGAAGTTACCATCGACATGGCTACGCAGCAGCAGTGAGTGTCGCCTTTTGTTTTTGTTCACTTTATAATCATTTTAGTTCCTGCTATCCTTTATATAATCTGTCGCCTCAATTCAAAGTGTTGCAAGAACTGATTCGCTTTTTATTTACTCAGGCATGAAGGTGAGCTTGCTGCAGCTGCTGCACAACCTCTTCCTGATGACGATGATTATCTGATTGAGTAGAGAGGATCATGAGGCTTGGACTTGAGCAGGACTTCTGCTTGAGTTTTAAGTTGTGTGACCTCTCTTGAGTTAAAATTGTCTGCATCATCTCTCTCCTTGGACATTTGAAACTTTTGCGTGTGGAAATGGATGGACTCTTACTAGTGGACATGCACGTAATATCAATAGAAAACTCATTCATAAAGAAGGAATTACAGTTGGTATTAAATTCTGTTTTTTTGTTCCCACGTCCATATTAACCGGTATATACTACACTCAAGTCGCAAAAAAACTGATATAATAAAGCTCTCATATGTGTTGCTGTTGTGGACTCAACATAATATACAATTATATGACTACAAAGTTTGCACTTGCTAATAATATCTGTGACATCCTCAGCAACAAAGTTTGCATTCATCCAATCAGTTACACTTGCTATTGCTTTGTCATTTACTTGCTCTAAACAAGAAGAGAATGAGTGAAGCTCATCCTTAAATGTTATAATGTTGAAGCAATATCCCCTTGCACAAACTCTGAAAGAGCAGTAGAAACTGCATGCTTGACATTCTCAAGAGGCTTTCCTTGCATGCTTCCACTTGTGTCAACAATAAACACAACTGCTTTTCTGAAACTATTCAAATAGGTCGGATGAGGTTAGGACCATGAAGGTATATTTCTTGAAATAGTACATTATGATGATGGACTTCTTCTGAGCCGATGAACCAAAATGCAGGTACTAAAAGAATAATAAAGGTGAATGACAATTTAGAAGAATCTCATGGTAAAATTCCATTTGCGTTCAAATCTTATTTTATTGCGTTCAAAAAAACGGTAAAATTCCATGCAGCTTAAAAGAACCTGTATCAGCCTGGCATCCCTGACCTTGAAATAGATAACATTCCAGGTGCAGGGATATCAATCAAGATAATGTTGCAAGTACAAGAAAAATGTAGGACATCTCTCTTTCATCACAGTCATGTAATGTTGCGGGTTGCACAAGCACACCATGACAAAAATTGCCCGAGTAAACCTACACATATCAACGTAAGATTTAAATTGGGCAAAGGACAGAATATTCAGCAAGAATATAGACTTTTGTCCGCTGAATATCATGGTGAGCTAGATTCGCAAGATAGTTTGTCATCTGCCTGTAGGGAACATCATTGCAGAAAAACTCACACTGAAAATTTGAAATGTTTTTTTGAACAGAACTGGCAGGTGCGCTGCCTTTTCATTTAGTGGGAAGCAAAGTCTGAATATTTACATGATGGAGAAAAGAGCGAAAAAACAAAAGTGTGAAAACTGAAGAAAATACACGGCTATAAAGCTATTGGTTGTCCTCATGTACTAGGCGATGTATCTATATATCATTGGAAAAAATTGAAATATTTGTTCGACCAATTCTCAACATTGGCTTCATGATGGAAAAAACAATTTATCTCCTTGCCTACTCTTTTCCTGAAATGAAAATA
>Ga0182004_10002068_pt1 | contig 15379 bp, 13 predicted proteins | sample Sormic07211540_1_FD_120479 | JGI IMG/M metagenome (GOLD analysis project Ga0182004, IMG submission 120479) | Endophyte microbial communities from Sorghum bicolor roots, Mead, Nebraska, USA - 072115-40_1 MetaG | ecosystem: Host-associated > Plants > Roots > Unclassified | place: USA: Nebraska...
AGTGGCTCAAATTGAGCTAGAATGAGCAAATTGAGGCAATAGGGACATAAACTAACCTCTTTTAGCAACCTCCTTCCTAGAAATGAAGATCAAAACCTCCCCCCTTGTATTTTGAGAAATCTAAAACTCCAAAATCGCCCCCAATGGAAGGTAGGTGCGAGATACTGTTCTGGTTGGGCAGGCAGAAGGGGTATTTATACAGAGATAACACAGGCGGTTGCTTAAGTCAACCGCCTATGGTAAAATGTTTCCACAGGCGGTTGACTTAAGCCAATTGCCAGTGTAAATGCTCCATTTACACTAGCAGTGGGCTTAAGTCAACCGCCTGTGGAAATATTTTATCACAGGCGGTTGACTTAAGCCAACCGCCAGTGTAAATGGAGCATTTACACTGGAAGTTGGCTTAAGTCAACTGCCTGTGATAAACGTTTCCACAAGCGGCCGAAATCTCTGACACTGCCCTATTTATTCCACAGGTGTGCCGTAACTGGAACCGCCTGTGGTATAAAAAGGGGGCGCCAGCTATGAGCCTGATTCTACTAGTGGTCGCATCCAACCTTTGTCAGGTATAAAGCTAGTTATCCGCTGTTCGCAACAAGTTATCCTTGTTCTTTTGATCTACTGTCGTGAAGATCGGGCCACCCTTGTACCTATTCTTATTGGTAACCTATCAACACCTAACACTTAATGCATCAATATATAATCATACTTATTTGACTCTTGAGCATGATAACAAAAATAGTAGGAGTCTTGTAATGCTCTGGGGCTTGCCTTCGATGTACGTGGATGGGCGATGATCTGGGCACTCCAGCAAGTCTCCAACTCAGCTCCTTCCTCTTGAGGTTGCTCCCTCTGCTGCTCCTCTGGCTCGGGCGGGGCGAACTCCAACACTGTCACGCCTTTGGGTGCACCTAGGTATGCATGACAAAGTGATATACATAGGGAATGCACATAGGATGCAATATGTCATGATGAGGACCTAAAGGAACATGTAACAAGGTGCAAAAATGACCAAAAACTTCTAAGATTAAGCACACAACGGAATATCGAGTAGGTGCATATGTCCTATCTAGTAGAGAAGCTGACTACACAAACCACTCAACTTAAACTACCCTAGATCAGCCACTGGGTGGTTGGGCAGGCTGGGTAGTTACAAGTTTCAGCTATAACACAGCCATATATTGGCCAAATTAAGTGAGTGAGCACTTTCTGGAAAGCATAACAAATTCTCTACAACTCACTTTTAGACATCACAGGGTGATTCCCAAGAGAAACAGGTCAAAACAGACGAAGTCTCAGGTCTGCTCTGGAAAATCCAGAGAACAAGCACTTCGTAGCAGCAACTTGTAACAGCCATAACTTCTAAACTATTCAGTCAAATGCTACGAAATTTGGATACAAGGTAGATAATTAAGTTAGCTACAAGTTTGTTATGAACAAGTGTTAAAGAAAACTTCATCCTCAAGCAGTTCTTAAGGAACTTCTACCAACTACACAGGATTTGCTCTAGACAAGGCATAAATAGCAAAATAATATTTTAGCACATATTAAGAAAGTAGTCAAAACCAAAAGTACCAATGGCTGGAACATGTCTAAGAAACTTCATCAAACATCATGGCAAGGTCAAGACTCATTTTTAATATCCCGTCTTTTATTTATTTGATTATTTATGGGAATTAATGAGCATACATTACCAGTGCTCCAAAAATTACAACAAATTTACAGCAACCTACCTATGCTACAACAGGGTTACTGTAAAATTTCCATGGCCATAGAACATGTAGATTGTGGCGTACAAAAATAACAAGCTACCAAAGGCATTAAAGGCATAAATGATAAACCCTATCAAAAAGTGTCAAACAACACATTTCGGATTTTTCATAGCTCTAACTTCACATGATTACATCTCCCAGCAAGTTTCATCTCAATAGGAGTTGTAATCTAATTATTAAAAATACCATAAGAAACTCCTATTTAAACAAGGAATATTTATAACTTCATCATAGGGCATCCAAAAATCATGAGAAACTTATCAGAGCCTATTCATAGCATAAACAACACCCTCCTAAATTTGCATGGTCATAGGACTTACAAATCTCAAGATATAATTGCCCTCTTTTTATTAGGGATTAAAAGAGATAAATCATGACTATTTATTTCTGTAAAAACATGGCATTTTTTATATTTTTAGTAAAAACTAGACTAACTCAAGAGCGTGTCAAAATTGGAATCACTCAATTTGGATCTGCCTAGCTCAAGTTATGAATTTTCCAAAACACCACTGAAATCTGCCAAAAACAAAAATAGGGGGATAGAGGGACAGAGGCTGACAGACGGACCCACTGGTCAGCGGGACCCGCTCGACACTGACACAGAGACAGGGGAGAGCTCGTCGCCGATGAAACTCGACGATGGTGAGATCTCGGCAGAATCCAATGGCACGGTCGTGACCCTCTCACCAAGGCGGACCTAGCGAGGTACAAAACCCCAACTCTACCGAGCTCTACGGTGCTCGCCGGCGTGAATGGTGGCTCAGCGGGGCTACAGGTGGTACGCTGGCGTACTCAGCCAATGCTGACCCAGTTGGGGTTCACGCCGTGCATCAGTGAGTTAAGGGGAAGCTCTAGCCACATCGCCGGTGAGCATGGCGAAAATCCAGCGAGGAAGAAGCCACTCGGAGCTCGGTAATGCCACCTTATCTGTGCTCGACTGTGGCAAGGAAGGTGACATCGAGGTGGAGGAGGCTTTGGCAAAGCTTTTGGCAGGCTGGCTTGGCCGGAGATGGGGAGGAGAGCTCAGGCGATGTCGCTGACCCACGGCGGAGCTCGCTGAGGAAGAAAGCGAGCGAGAGGGAGACGGTAGGAAGGGGAAATGAGCGCTGCCAGCGCTCGGGGTGCGTCGTGGTGGTCAAGAGGATGCGTCGGGACTGATAGGCGGGGTCGCTGTCGACGTATGGCCGACATCTGGCCAGACACGCGGTGGCCGGCTGGTGACAGACGAAACTGAATCGGGTGATTCAGTCGGCATTGACAGTGACTGAAACCGCAGCTTGATCAATGTTTTACTCGCGATTCACTTGGTGGTTTTGGCCCAAATTTGTTCCATTGGATAGAGCTACACGAGTTCTACAAGTTTGCTCAAAGGATCAAGGTCTAGTTTGGCCTAGATTTCAAACTATAAAGCTCCCAAGTGACCTACCTCGAAACTTGGAAACCACACTTAACAAAAATTTGCCTAAGTGTTGAAAACAACACTGATCTCTGCCTTGTGTGCCACTTTTGAGTATGTTCCCGCCATTTTCATGAAAAGGTCCCAAAACAACTTTTTTAGATTATAAAATTTACTACAACTTTTCTTTAGAGGTGATTGACATGCAAGGTTTCCAGCACTGCTTTCATAAAGGATCTTTGAAAAGAGGTTTGTGGGTCAAACTAAGTCAAACTAAGGGTAACCGTGACTTAGGGACATTTTTGGGAGAAACCCCCAGCATGAACATTGTTCCAAATGAAGTTCTAAGCATAGATAAAGTATTTTGGAAGACAATGTGCACTTATTTACATTGGTCACACATTACTTATACCTATAGCAAGCAATACTAGCAATCAAATCACATAGGGTATACATAAAATGACATATGATCATGGTATGATGCTTATGAGCGAGTATGATGACGCTCATGTTGATGCAATGCTCATGGTTAATATGCAAGCTAACACTAGGAGTGTCACAGCCCTCCCCCCTTACAAAAATCTCATCCCGAGATTTGAAAGACGTACCATTTTTCATAGGAGGGGTAAGTTGCTTGTAAATAATCTTCTCTTTCCCAAGTGGCATCTCTCTCACTTTGGTGGTTCCAGAGCACTCTATAAAGTTTGATAACTCTCCCTCGAGTAACTCCTTTGCAATCAAGAACTTGCACAGGCTTCTCTTCATAGGATAGGTCACATTGTAACTTAAGGCCTCCCGTTTCCACTCTTTCTTCGGGAATATGAAGGCACTTCTTGAGTTGAGACACATGGAATACAGGGAAAATAGCTCTCATTTCATAAGGTAACTGCATCGTGTAGGCCACTTTGCCACTCTTTTCAATGATTTGGTAGGGACCCACATATCTAGGATCCAGTTTCCTCTTCACACCGAAGCGGTTTAATCCCTTCATGGGGGATACCTTCAGGTATACGAAGTCACCTACTTCAAACTCGAGTGGTCTTCTTCTTCAATCGGCATAGCTTTTCTGCCTAGCCTATGTAGCTTCCATGTGTTTCTAGATAGTGAGAACCTGCTCTTCGGCTTCCTTGATAAAATCAATGCAGTAGTATCTCCTTTCCCTAAGCTCAACCCAGTTCAAAGGAGTCCTACATTTGCGGCCGTATAAAGCTTCAAAAGGAGCCATTTGGATACTTTCTTGATAGCTATTGTTGTAAGAGAACTCAACTAAGGGTAGTCACTTCTCCCATGCTCCCTTGGAAGAGATGACACATGCCCTCAACATGTCCTCCAGAACTTGATTCACACGCTCAGTTTGACCAGAAGTTTGAGGATGATAAGCTGAACTGCGAACCAATTTAGTACCAAGAAGTGAATGTATGTGCTCCCAGAAGTGAGGAGTGAACTGAGGACCTTGATCCGAAATAATGGTTTGAGGCACTTCGTGCAATTTAACTATCTGGGAAAAATACAATTCAACATATTCGGATGGACAGTAGTTAGACCGTACTCGAATGAAATGAGCTGACTTGGTTAAGTGATCTGCTATCACCCATATGGAATTGTGACCTTTTTGGGTAGGGGGAAGTCCAACAATGAAATCCATGCTAATTTTTTCCCACTTCCAACCTAGAACTGACAAAGGTTGCAACAGACCTGCAGGTTTAAGGTGAATTGCTTTTACCCTGCAGCAAGTGTCACACCTAGCAACATAGGCTTCAATTTCCTCCTTCATCATTGTCCACCAGAAACGAGGCTTCAAGTCTTGATACATCTTGCTACTACCAGGATTTATGGACAGTTTAGAGGAGTGGGCTTCATCTAGTATTTTATTTCGGAGCTCATGGTCCTTGGGTACTACAAGTCGATCATCAAACCACAGCACACCCTTTTCATCTACCATGAAATGCTTGGTGTCTTGCTCTTTCATCTTTATCTTAATATGGAAGATACCAGGGTCGGTCTTTTGCAGTTCTATGATTTGGCTTTCTAGAGAACAACTAACCATGATATTATGTAAGACCGCAGGGTGCAACAAATTGAAGCCTTCCTCAATGAGAGGTTTAACATGTTGTTTTCGGCTAAAGGCATCTGCTACAACATTAGCTTTGCCTAGATGGTAACGCACTACAAGATTATAATCCTTAATCAACTCTAACCATCTTCATTGTCTCATGTTCAGCTCGGGCTGGGTGAAGATGTACTTGAGGCTCTTATGGTTAGTATAAATATGACACAAATTACCCAACAGATAGTGCCTCTAGAGTTTTAATACATGCACAATTGCTGCTAACTCTAGATCATGAGTAGGATAGTTGACCTCATGCTTCCTCAACTGCCGAGAGGCATAGGCAATGACTCGGCCCTCTTGCATGAGAACACAACTCAAACCGGTGCCAGAGGCATCGCAAAAGACATCAAACGGCTCTTCAATGCCAGGTTGTGCCAGAACAGGAGCAGTGGTTAGGAAGTGGCGTAAAGCATTGAAAGCGACTTCACACTCCTGAGACCACACAAACTTCACATCTTTTTGCAGCAACTTGGTCATAGGTTTGGGTATCTTAGAGAAGTCCGAGATGAAGCGACGATAATAACCCGCTAGACTGAGAAAACTCTGAATCTCATGCACTGAAGTCGGGGCTTTCCAGTCTAGAACCTCTTGCACTTTGGAAGGGTCAATGGATATTCCATCTTTGGACAAAATATGGCCTAGGAAAGGCACTTTCTTTAGCCAAAACTCACATTTGCTGAACTTGGCATAGAGCTGATGTTCTCGCAATCTAGTGAGTACAATCTGAAGGTGCTTCTCATGGTCCTGGGCATTTTCAGAGTAAACCAATATATCATCGATGAACACCATCACAAACTTATCGAGTTTAGGCATGAACACCAAATTCATTAGGTACATAAAATGAGCGGGTCCATTAGTCAGACCAAAGGATATGACTAAGTACTCATACAGCCCATACCTGGTAGAGAAAGCTATTTTAGAAACATCTTCGGGTCGGATCTTGATTTGATAATACCCAGATCTCAAATCAATCTTCGAAAACACCTTGGCCTTGGCTAACTGGTCAAGCAGAATATCAATGCAAGGCAGGGATACTTATTCTTGATAGTCACAACATTCAGCGGACGATAGTCTACAAACATACTGAGAGACTTATCCTTCTTCTTGACAAAGAGAGCCAGACAACCCCAGGGAGAAGAGCTAGGCCGAATCAGACCCTTCTCTAGGAGTTCTTTCAATTGCTTCTTTAACTCTGCTAGTTCATTAGGTGGCATTCAATATGGCCTTCTAGAGATAGGTGCAGTGCCCGGAAATGGATCAATTTTAAACTCTATGGGTGTGTTTGGTTCGTTTCCTATAGAAGCCTGACTAGTAAAATTAAGCCAGGCTTGAGTTAGCCTATCCAAGTCAAGCCACCCTATCAGTAGTGTTCGGTTGTCGTGTACTAGTTAAGCCTAGCTGAGTTACCTTTTGTTTGGTTGACACTTTTGTAAAAGAGCCCCTGAGCTTTTGCTAAACAAACCCGCGGTCCAAAGCGCCCCTGCTGAATACGCCAACCGCATTTGGAAAACATATTTCACCTCGTTATGAATTCAAATACGCTTTCACAAAATTACACTTTTGCCACTGAGATTGTTTTGGCCATAAAATATTTATTTTAACTCTGTTTTGACCCATCCAAATTGCACTGGATTTGTTTTTGAAAGATCTACGTGTTAGTAAAGTTGGTTCACCAATTTGAAACTTTTTAACTTTGTGATCCTATTTAATTAATTATTTTTCTAAAAAAAATATTAGAAAATTCATATCTTCTTCGTTTTAGCTCCGATTGTCGTCATCTTTACGTTCGTGTAATCGAAGCGATGTGTAGAATCATTTTATAAACTTTTCATACTATTTTTATATGGTTGATGTACTGTTCTAATTGTAACCTTGTTTGCTTTGTGTATATTGTCTCCGGTTGTTTGTGTGTTGATGATCGATGATCGAGTTTAGATAGAGAGAAATACTTCAGTAATCAACATCAGAGACTTGGCAACAAGTAAGACTAGCAGAACCAAAAGGATCAGCAAGGGCAATTGGATTAAGGCAAGTATCGCATTTGGGTTTTATTTCTGTGGCCATGATCCTGTGACTAGATTAATGTTCAGTACTAAATGATAAAAATGACTTTTTAGCAACTTGGTGATTTATCTGTAAGTGATAACTGGGACAATAGTGCAACCATGAGGTCTATAATGGCTCTAGCTTTAGTTAAGTATTAGTAACTTTTCTAGCTCATTAGCGCTTACCCGTGTGGCGCAATTGGGGTATAGTAGACCGTGGATTCCTGCGGGTGGATCACACCGACTGACTAATTAAACCAAGCGGCCCTAACTTGTTAGACAGACCATTGAAAGACTTCATAGTGATCCCTACCGACCTCCCTAGGAAGGGGGTTAAGAGATTAGCTATCTCGGGTGAAATGGTAAATCATGACTCACGGGTAAAGATGTACAACCTCTGCACATTCTTTAAAACTGGTATACTAGCCGTGCTCACGGTCACGAGCGGCCTTGGGAATTCTTGCATTAAGGGTGATGATTCTCATTGTGTTAAGATGTTCATTATTTATTGTTTAATGCTCTATATTATTATGTCACATTGATCATGAGATTGTGGGATCTATATAATCTAGTTGCTATACTCGTGGAGTTCGACATGGACTCACTCTTGCTATTTACCCCACACATCAAGAGATGTGTTAGGCTTGTGATCACCCAGTCTGTTGGATCCTGTAGAGTGAAGTTAATACCTGAAGTTTGGAGTTGTCTATCCGTTGTTTTCTATCGAAGGTTATCTCTTTTATACTGGTATTACAGACGGGCGTTTGTCTCTATGCGAGAATACAGAATGTCCCTAGTGGATGTCTCATACAAAAGACTTGATTCACGTTCTTCTACCTGCTCTGTGTGGAGAGGCCCTTGTACTTGCTCAGTGTTTTGTGACCTTTGTACGTTCTCTGTGTGGTCCGAACCTTTTTCTTGCACCGTGGGGTCGGACCCTGATGCTTGGTTTGGGGTTGGCGAAGTCATCACGATAATCTATACAAATAATTATTTATTTGCATCATATCTATACATATGTATATATATAAATAATGATTAATTGCATTATAAAAAAGAAATAATAATTACTTAGCATATGCATCATATATATCATAGACACTTAAATTAAAACTGAATATTAATTATTTATTTTATATATATATTGCATTATAAAAAATAAATAATAATTACTTAGCATATGCATCATGTATATACATAGACACTTAAATTGAAAGTAAATATTAATTATTTATATATATATGCATTATAAATAATTGCTTTATAAAAAAATTATAATTTAGCATATGCATAATGTATAAACATAGACACTTAAATTAAAAGTAATATTAATTATACATATATATATAAATAATTACATTATAAATAGTTGAATTATATATATATTTGCATCATCTATATATATAATTACATTATAAAAAAGAAATAATCAACATGTAACACCCAAAATTTTGTTGTTTTAAAATAGATGAATTGGATTTAAATTAATTAATTTTTGTGAGCATTACAATATAGGAAAATTAAATAAATTTTGGGAAAATAAAATTTAATATAGGTTTAGAAAACATTTTTTTGATGCATTCATGTGGTGGCATATTTTTTTGTGAAGTGTGAATTTATGTAAAGAAAAAATATTCAAATTCAGTTTGAAAAGGGTCTGAAAAATTTCTTTAAAAAAACAAAAGGAAGTCTTCTCTCTCTCTCGCTGTCAGGCGGGGCCCGCTTGTCATCTTCACCCCTTCCAACCGCTCCATATCTCCTCGCTCTAGGGCCGAACGGCCGACTCCGCAACTGCGTCCACCATTTTAGTCGTGGGAGCATCTCCCCCTCGTTGACCGCACTAGTGCCGAACCATCCTCGCCACGCGCTCATTTCGCCTTCTCCCTGCCTTAGTTCCCTCTCTCGTGAGTGCAGAAACCGTAGAGCAAAAGTTCTCCGGAACGCCGTGAACCACCGTGCTGCTCGCCATCGTTTCGAGCCGTCTCCATCGCCAATCTTCGCGTGGGTGAGCTCGCCAACTCCTCTCTCTCCTCGGTTTTTGCCCGTGCGATTTAGTGGCTTCTAGAGCCCTATCTGTGTGCGCCGAGAACGCCCGCCACGGCGCCGCCGTGGGCCGCCGTGATACGCATCTTCCCCGGTCGCGCCAAGTGTCCCGGCGAGTTCGCCTTGCCTCCCTCTTCCTCCCTATGCACTCGGTTTGGTCAATCATGGCCCTGGGTCCTAGCTCTGCGAACTCCGATGGGCCGTTCATGGCGCCGCTGTGAACCTCCATAGAAACTGCCTCCCCGACCGCGCTTGTTTGGGAACGAACTCGCCTCGCTCTCCTCTTTCTCCTGGTTCAAACAGAATAAAAAACAGTACCCGTGGCCTCCTAACGCCCAACGCCAGCGACCTCCATGCCGCCGTTAATGGCTGCGTTGTCGTGGCCTCCTTCCCTTCCGGCAGCAGGCGCCACCTCCCTCTCTCTCTCTCTCTTTTCTTTTCTTTTAATCCTGTGTGTTCATCTGCGATCCAACGGTCGTGAGTGGCCCCTACCCCTTCATGGGTTCTTTTGCTAAAGAAACACCCGAGAACTTTGTAATCTTGCCCGCGCTCCTCGGCCACGAGCAATTCCTGAATTTCTTTATTTAACAAAATTTGTTTAAACTTTGCTCTATTTACAGAATTGCCATTGCATTGTTTCTGCTATAAAATCATCGTTTGAACTCCTAATCGGTTCGTTCAAATTGCGTTAGTTTTGTAATTTCATAGGCTTCGTGTTGGTACCACTGTTGTTTATGTTTACCACTATTAGATTTCCTAGTTAATTACAAGCTTGTAGACTGTTGTTGAAATCTCGTTTAAAGCGTAACTTTCGCGTCGTAAGTCCGTTTTTCATGAATTTCGCGTTGACGTGATTGTAGCAGCACGTAGATGATTTTGGAAAACTTTTATTTAGATTTATTTACTATTGGTATACTGTTCTAATTGTAGCTTTGTTTGCTTTGTGTATGTGTGGCTTCGATTGCTTGTGTGTTGATGATTAGTGACCGAGTTTAGTCCGTGAGCATTATTTCGGTGATTAAGATCAGAGCCTTGGAAACAAATAAGACCAGCAGGACCAGCAGGAGCAATTGGATTAAGGCAAGTATAACATTTGAGACCATGATCTTGTGCTTAGATTAATATAAAGCAACAAATGATAATAATGAGTTTTCAGCAACTTGAGGATTTATTCGTAAGTGATAACCGGGATAAAAGTGCAACCACGTGGGCTATGATGGCTCTGGCTTTAGTCAAGTATGAGTAACTTTTCTAGCTTGTTAGAAGTTACCCGCGTGGCGCAAATGGGGGATAGCAGAGCGTGGATTCCGTGCGTGGTACAATCACACGGACTGACTACCGAAACCAAGCGGCCCTAACTTGTTTGACGAACCTTTGAAAGACATCATAGTGTTCCCTAGCAGCCTCCCCTGGAAGGGGGTTATGAGGTTAGCTATCTCGGGCGAAAGGGTAAATCATGACTCATGGGTAAAGATGTATGACCTCTGCAGAGTGTTTATTAAACTGGTATACTAGCCGTGCTCATGGTCAAGAGCGGCCTTGGGGATTCTTACATTAAAGGTGATGATTCTTGTTGTGTAAATATGCTCGTGTTTATTGTTTGATGCTCTATTTTATTTATGTCACATTGATCATGACACCGTGAGATCTATACTATCTAGTTGTTATACTTGCGGAGTTGGTCTTGGACTCACTCTTGCTATCTCCCCCACGCCTCAGGAGAACTATTGGGTTTGTGATCAACCAATCAGTTGGATCCTGTAGAGTGAAGTTAATACCTGAGGTTTGGAGTTATCTTTCGTGGTTTGCTGCCTAAGGTTGTTTCAAATTTATAATGTACATTATATAATTTATGTGTTGTCCTTTGATATTACCCCTTATTTGTAGCTATATGTGAGATTTGTCTTCTAAAACTCACATATGGTACATATCTGATTTTGTCCTTAAAATCAGGTGTTACAAACTGGTATCAAAGCAATGCTGACTATAGAACGCAAGCCTAGTTAGAACCGGATGTTTTAGCATGCTTCTATCTCTGCTTATGTTGCTTTCACCTTAACCTTGAAAATTGCTACAATTTATGCTTACCTCTGCCCTATTCTGTTATAAAACTTTGTCTCTATTCTAAATCCAACCTCCTTGTCCATTTAGATGGCTCATAATGAGGAGACCTTTGGCATGAATGGACAAAAGGACCCAGCTACGCTACCCATAAAAGCATTTGACAAGGAGAAGCTTCTAGCCATGCAAAAGCAAGTAGTGGAAGGAATGATTCAGAATGGGAACTCTCAGCAGTGCATCTCACGACCAGTGAATAGACAAGTATCAGAAGCTTGGAAAAACATGAGAACCCATGGAGGTGTTGGTAGTAGTACATCGGGATATCAGGATCAATGCCATTGCTATAGGCATTATGGTCTTCCTTGTCTTCAGAATAGGTCATCTAAAAAGGAAGTTAAGATAAAACCAAATTGTGTGACTAATGTGGATAAGAAGAGGAAGGCAAGTTCACTAGAGCCAGCATTGGGAAGTGAACAACATTCAAATCCTAAGTTGCCACATTTAGCTTTGAACTCTGGCCATGAAAATCCAAACCTTGGAGGTGAAGAAACTTCTTAAGCTAACCCATCTACTCATGAGGTATGCATAGATGGATGGACCATCACTTATAAAGAGTTTCAACCTCGAAGGATCCACCAATTTAGGAAGAAAGTTAACCAGGGTCATCGAGCTGATAACACACGGAGTAACATATCAGTGCAAAATGATATCACAAAGGATCCAACTAAGAAAAAGTGTTATCACTGCCGACAGGAAGGACACTGTGTAAACTCTTGTCCACATAGAAATCAACAGATGCATCTTGAAAGTAGCCACACTGAGTTTGAGATATAGGAATTTATGACCCCTTGTGTAACACTCCTAGTGTTAGCTTCCATGTTAACCATGAGCACTGCATCAACATAAGCATCATCATTCTCACTCATACCATGATCACATGTCATCTTGTGTGTGCACTATATGATTAAATTACTTATATGGCTTGCTATGTGTGAAAATAATGTGTGACCAATGCACATAAGTGCACATTGTCTTCCAAAATACTTTATTCATGTCTAAAATATCATTTGGAACAAAGTTTATGTTGGGAGTTTCATCCAAAGATGCCCCTAAGTCATGGTTAGCCCTAGGCTGACCTAGTTGACCCCCTAGACCTCTTTTCAAAGACCTTTTATGGAACCAGTGTTAGAGACCTTACATGTAAATGACATCTAAAAAAACGTTGTAGCAAATTTTATAAGCTGCAAAAGTTGTTTTGATACTCTTTCATGAAAATGGATGGAACATGACCAAAAGTGGCCCACAAGACAAAAATCAGTGCTGTTTTTACACTTAGCCAAATCTGCCTAAGTCAGAATCAACATAGTTTGCACCTAGGGTACTTGGGAGCCATGTAGTTTGAATTCTAGGCCGAACCAGACTTTGATCCTTTAAGAAAACTTATAGAACTCGTGTAGCTCTATCCATTGGGACAAATCCGAGAAAAAACCACCGAGTAAATCGCGAGTAAAACGTCGACGAAGATTGGGATTCAGTCACTGCAATCGTGAGCTTCAAACATCGTTTCAGTTGGGCAGAGCTTCACCCGCCGCCCCGTGTCTGGCCACCTGTCGGCCGTACGTCGACGGCGACCCCACCAGTCAGTCACAACCCATCCACTTGAGCGCCACACACTGTCTGCACACCTCAGACGTGCCATTCGCCCCACTAGAGCTCCACATTTCCCTCTGCCATCGCCTCGGCGAGCTCCGCCGTGCTTCGACGAGCTCTCCCGGCCGTGCCACCACGTCCCGAGCCGAGCTGCTTCGCCCAAAGCTCCGCCGCGATGTCCTCTACCTCGTTGTCCATCTCTTTTCCACAGTTGAGCACTGGTGAGGCCACATTGTCAACTCCGTCGTGAGCTCCACCTCACCGGAGTTCACAGAGATCATCGGCAACGTAGCCAGACCTCTCTGGGTCACCTCTGGTCGTGATTCATCTTCCTATCGCTTCCCCTTGCTTCACTCTTGCTCGTCCGCAACCTCTACTGGGCCGCCATGGCCTCAGTTCGCCGGCGTATCGCCACGCAGCGCCGCCATTCGCGACGATGAGCACCTTAGAGTCCAGTAGAGCGTGAGCCAAGTAGGTCAAAAGGTTCGCCTTCACAAGAGGAACACGTTGATGCCCTCGGTATCCCCGGAGACCTCGCCGTCGTTTACATCTCCGGCAGCCCTCGTCTTTGCTCCCTATCTCTCTGTCGCGTGGGACCTCTCTGTCAGCAGGCCCCACCCGTCAGCCTCTCACTCTCTCCCCTCTGTCCCTTGTTTTGCAGATTTCTGAGTTGTTTTTGTAAAAATCATATCTCGAGCTAGACAGATCGAAATGAAGTGATTCCAATTTTGTCACACTCTTGATTTTGTCTAGTTTTTAATAAAAATAGGAAACATGCCATGTTTTATAGAAATAAATAGATACTATTTAATCCTTAATAAAAAGAAGGTAATTATATCTTGAGATCTATAAGTCCTATGACCATGCAAATTTAGGAGATGGTTATTTATGCTATTTGTAGGCTCTGATGAATTTCTCATGATTTGTGGATGCCTGTTGGTAAAGTTCTCAATATCTCTTGTTTAAATAGGAGTTTCTTGGGGGTATTTTTAATAAAAAAATTATCACTCCTTTTATGATGAAACTTGCTGAGTTATGTAATCATGTGAAGTCAAAGCTAAGAAAAATCTGAAATCTGTTGTTTGACACTTTTGGATTGGGTTTCCAATTTATGCCTTTAGTGCCATTGGTAGCTTGTTATTTTCGTACATCACAATCTACATTTGGAAGAGCCATGAAAATTTTACAATAACCTTGTGGTAGCATGAATAGCTTGCTGTAATGTTTTGGGAATTTTTGGAGCAATTGTACTATATGCTCATTAATCCACCTTAATAATCAATTAAATAGAAAAGGGGATAATAAAAATGAGATTAAACCTTGCCATGATGTTTTATGGTGTTTCTTAGACATGCTCTAGCTACTGGTACTTTTGGTTGGAACCAATGCTACATTCTTAATATGTGCTAAAATATTATTTTGCTATTTATGCCTTGTCTAGAGCATATTTTGTGTAGCTGATAGAAATTGCTTACGAACTGCTTGAAGATGTACTTTTCTGGACAACTTGTCTATGACAAACTTGTAGCGAACTCACTTATCTACCTTTTGTCCAAATTTCATGACATTTGGCTGAGTGGCTTAAAAGTTATGGCTGTTGCAATTAGCTGCTGCGAAGTGCTTGTTCTCTGGATTTCCCAGAGCAGGCCTGAGACTTTGTCTGTTTTAGCTTATTTCTGTTGGGAATCCTTCTGTGATGTCTAAAAGCGAATTCCAGATAATTTATTTAGCTTTCCAGAAAGTCCACACTTGCTTAGTTTGGCCAAATGGTGACTAAGTTATTGCTGAAACTTGTGACTACCTAGTCTGCCCATAACACCAGTTGTTGAGTATGAATAGCTAAGGTTGATTAGCTTGTATAGTTAGCTTCTCTACCAGAGAAGAAGTATACACTTACTTGTTAATCTATGATTCACTTAATCTTAGAAGCTTGTGATCATGTTTGCGCTTTGATACATGTTCCTTTGGCTCATCATCATGACATATTACATCTTATGTGCATTCCCTATGTTTATCACCTTGTCATGCATACTTAAGTGTACCCACGGGCGTGACGGTCCTGGAATTCGCACCACCCGAGCCGGAAGAGCAGAAGAGGGAGCCACCTCAAGGAGAAGGAGTGGAGGAGGAGGATCTAACAGAGTGCCCTGACCACCGTTCTTATGTGCATTATAAGACACCCACTATTTTTGTTATCATGTCCAGCTGTCAATTAACTATGGTTATGTATTGTTGCATTAAGTGTTAGGCGTTGATATGACAACCTTGCTGCATAATGACTACCTTGTCCACCTTATACCTC
>Ga0182004_10002069_pt1 | contig 15376 bp, 7 predicted proteins | sample Sormic07211540_1_FD_120479 | JGI IMG/M metagenome (GOLD analysis project Ga0182004, IMG submission 120479) | Endophyte microbial communities from Sorghum bicolor roots, Mead, Nebraska, USA - 072115-40_1 MetaG | ecosystem: Host-associated > Plants > Roots > Unclassified | place: USA: Nebraska...
GCAGCTTTGGCCACCATTTTTAAGCCAAGAGTAGTTCAGTAACTTGGGACTCTAAGGCACCTCCAAGACTCCAACAAGGACACCTCATACAGTTGATATAACTCATAAGAGTATATACTCAGCATTTTGCTCACATGGAGTGGAGGAAAAATAAAAGAAGAGAGAAAACCTGACTCCTATTATTCGGAGTGGGTTTAGATGGGTTGGAACTATTTTCTTGGGTGTTTGGTTTGGGGATGAAGATGGTTGGGTTGGACCCAAAAGGAAATATTCCATTAATATTCGAGTTCCCATGGCTCCTACGAAGCAAAGGGACCAAGTAGATTCGCTTGAACAGCGTCTCCATGTGGCTTCGCCCCCGCCCGCCTCCACGCAGGCTTCCCTAACACTCGCAGAGTTAGGCCCTGCCCCCAACGGCCCTGCATCCCCACGCCCGCGCCCCAGCATACCTCGGTGACCATGCATCCCTAGTGCCACGCCTAGGCAGGCCCTGGCCCCAGCAACCCTGCATCCCCAGCACCCAAGCGGTTGTGGCGGCGCTAACACCAGCCCTCGCAGAGCTGGGCAAAAAGCGGCACAGATGGGCGAGCAGCGGCACAACAGCTGAGGAGGAGCTGCGCTCACAGATCCATGGAGATCGATGGGGAGAAGAGAATCCGAGGAGGAAGAAGATGTGCATGAGTCGCTGACAAGTAGGTCCCATGGTGTCAGCTAGTCCCATGGATAACAGGAGGTAACGGTGCCCATCCATACCATTCCAATTGGTCCCTCACACAACAAGAAACTAGGATGATCTATCCCTCAAACCAAACATGATACCGTGTGTTTGGTTGAGGGTTGAGTGGGTTGGGTTGGATCCAACCCAGTTTTTGGGGACGGAGCCAACCCGTCCAATGTTTAGTTTCACCTTCTGATTTTTGGATTTGGAGTCAACCCGTCTAGTGTTTGGTTGAAAAAATTGGAAACATGGGTTGGATACCATGATAACACCGTTAGTGAGGACCCCACCTGTCAAGCTCTCACCTATTTCTTTTTTTTATTTTTTCTCCACCTTATCTTCTTCCACCCACCACCTTATCTTCTTCAACCTTCTCCTAGCGCGTGAAGACCCACCTCCCTCCGCTCCGATGAGGGCGCGCGGTGGCACGGTAAAGGCGTGCGGAGGCGGCCTCGCCTCCCTCCCTCCCCCGCGCGCGGCCGGGCGGAGGCGGCTGGGCGGTGCTCATGCGCGCGGCCAGGTGGAGGCGCCCGCGCGGCCCTCTCGCGCTCGGCCCTCCGGCCATGGCCCCGACGAGGTGCTCCGGCCTCAAATCGGCCCCGACGAGAACGCAGCGGTGGCCGGAGTGGGGCGTGGCGGCGGGATTTCGGGCACGGGCACCATTGGGAAACTGACACCGTTCGTGGTCCCCGCGCGGGTCCCACTCAACCCGACGGGAGCGGCTCCGTCCGCTAGATTTCGGCGGACGAGTCCAACCCGTATCTCACGTGAATATTCCCTCTTGAGCCAACCCAACCCATCTTGAATTGCATCCAAACAGCCGTAGTGACGGGTCCAACCAAACCCAGCTCGCTCCAACTCCAACCAAACACACGAATATAGGTTTAACCCAACCCTAAAACTGGGATGGATCAAACCCATTCCATGTCATCCTCAAACCAAACACGCCATGTCATCCTCAAACCAAACACGGTACTAGGATAGAGCGAGTGCAGGGCGGAGGCCGGAGGCAGCTCGGTGCGGTTCGCTCGAGCGCAAGGCAACGGCCCGGCGGCGGCCCCACCGCGGCACAACCTACAACTACAAGGCTCGATGCAGGTTTCCTCAGCTAGGCGAGACGAGCAATAATAAGAAAGTTATTACGCGGGCCTAAAGGTGTTTATTCTGGGATAAACCACAGGCCTCTTTCCACCCATGGATTGGGCCAGGATCCCTGCGGGAGTGCGGGGATTCGTGGATTCAAAGGAGCCCTAAGGTTTTTATTTGAAACCAAATTCAAAAGCATCCCAACACAGCTCAAATTTTAGAAAGCAATTCAAACGCAGCTCAAACTTTAGAGAAGCTCATGATGCACATGCTTAGCAGGCAAACAAGCTGGGTCGATACACAGCACCCACAACATCGCCAAGAAAAAAAAAAGAATTATTATCTGATCACCGAAGCTCAATGCCTTAATGGCACCATTGCCAACGAAAACATGGATCGAACATTAGTAATTAGGATTTCTTTAGATTTCAAAAAACACTTTCACTTACAATCTTAATCTTAAGCTTATAAAAGACACTCGATAGCCTCCACCATAACCTGGGTGTGTAGCCCCTGCTATACATCAGAAATCAGACAACACGATTTATTCAAGTAAATTATTAAATTCGAAACTAGGATGCACACAGCATTAAACTACAAATGTTGTACACGATGATTTGCACATGTATGCAGCTCGCTACAGGGCATAAAGTTCAAAACATGCACGGAAGCTACTATGCTAGTTGGCTACTGCACATACAACAAAACGAAGGTAAGAAACAGAAACCAGTTCTAACGCGGCTCTCCTGACTGAGACCTATCAGCCTGCCTGTCATCATGCCTATCGTCATCCCTGCCACCATGCATGTCATCAGGCCTATCATGGTGCCTTTCATTATCCGAAGGCTGCCTATCAAACTGTCGATCATTTCTCTCATTGTGATTCTCATATCGCCTCTCGTTGCCCGAATGCTGCCTACCGTAGTGCCGATCAGGCCTGGATGGATATCCCTCTGTGTTTGTTGGATGTTCGAATCTGCAGTCAACTTTCCGGCAGTTCCCTTTTTCAAGGTATGTCCAGCAGACTCCACGTGGACCTGCAGGGACTCTATGTCCTCTTGACCCCCCATCACCACCAGAGTGTTGCTTCCATGACCTTCCGCCTGCGTCGCCAGCACTAAAAGCACCACGGTGTCCAGAGTGCCTGTCCCCATTCTCCCTCTGCTGATTATTCCAATTAGGATTACCATTTGGTGCATTCCAGTTCATGTTGTTATTTGCCTGACCCGGATTTCCCTGCACAGGAGCACTCCAGCCAACATTTTGGTTCATGTTTCCAGCTTGTTGGTTTCCCCAGGCAGGAAAAGAATTTGCATTTCCTGCTGCAACACCGCCCCAAGGGGCCATTGCGACTCCCTGCATCTGACCTCCCATCATAGCAGCTGCATTTGGAGTCCCTTGGCCTTGAGTTGCAGTCCAGATCATGTTCATGCTGGTGTTTCCTGTATTTGGTAACCAACCCATGTTGGGAACTGCATTTGGCTGCGTTGGCATGGCTACACCCATGTAGCCTGAAGCACCTTGAGCTGATGCTACCCAAGGCATATTCATATTGCTCTGTCCCATCATTCCCCAACCTAAGCTTGCATCACCCTGAGGTGTATTTCCCCAGGTCATATTTCCAGTTATCTGAGATTGGCCAGGTGTGTTCGCCACTTGTGCAGGTACAGCCCACCCACTGCTTTGATTATCACTGCCAGCAACGGTTGTCAATGAAGGCTGTACTGATGCAGCAGATGGTGTTGACATCATCTGCGATGGCATCATTGAGTTGGAGAGATCAGTTGATGACATCTGGTTTCTTGTGTCTGCAGGTGATACAACATTAATGTCGTTAGGTTGGCTTACACTTAGTAAGAGCAGAGGAATAAGAATGAAATCACTGGATGTGATTGAAAGTAAAGGAAACAACACAATCCGTGATTTCTAAAAGCAAAAGGGAAAGCAAACATGACACAAACAGCAGGCAAAGCATTGAGCTAATACCTTCAAGTTGCTGAGTGTTCAGTTGCGCTGGTCCAAGCTGTGCACCCAGTTGTCCGATAGCTGCAAGGGACACCCAAAAAAAACGTTTACATCAAATACAAACATTTCTGTACTACAATTTGCAGATCTCAAATGCATCGCCACCTATTAACATAAAATAGTGGAGTTACGATCTAAACAAGTCAGGCCAATTTAGATCCCACAAAATTGGTTCCACTTTCACAGTTCTGGGCACAACTCGAGGGATCTAAATGGCGATTAACGGATTTCACTGAAACACGAAAACCTTTTATAAGGGCCTACCTTCAGCTGAAGAGCTCACTCTTCCATGTGAAACATCTTCTCCTGATTTGGATTGAAAGCCATCAGCTAATCTGTCATCCGTTTGCGGTAAAGAAGATAATATTTGGTTCTGGGAGGTCAAATCTGCATTTGCAGTTGCAGGAGCCATTCCAGGAGTTAAATGACCCATATTTTCTGCAGCAACAATATTTTGTCCCGAATAGCTTCCCATGGCAGGCTGGGTAGGTGCCACGGGATTTACTGCAACCCCAAACTGACTTGACGTAGCATTCCAACTTCCAGTAAGAGATTGTTGGCTTGTGTATGCTGTTGCTGCATGAGAATTTTGCATCCCATAATAACCTTGTGTGCCCGAATGGACCATGGTTGTTCCAAGGTTTGTTGAACTATAATCATGTCTTTGATCACTACTTGAGAAAGACTTTGCAACTACTGATTTTGGAGTTTGTTCACCAGCTATTGTGCTTTGCTCAAGAGAGGTTTTGTTAATTTGAGACAAACTAACATGTGGTGGTTCCCATGGAGGAAGGTCTTTCTCAAACTTCCCTGCCAAAGCATCAGTCAATAGAATGGAATCATCCTGCTTCTCACTAGCTTTCCATATCTTCAAACTAGGAGGGAAGTACCCATTGCTGTTCCATTTCCGCAGCTGTATGACTGAGAAAGGACCTTGGATTTTATTAGAAGGATCCATGTACAGCCAGATCTTCTCAGAGTCGTTAATGACTGATTCAGATGCAGCTTTTGCCCCTGAACCTATGTTAGTAGCTAAAATTCCAGATGAGGCACCAGGTGACTCTTGTGGAGCACTGCGCGTGGTGCCTTCCAGTTTAACTGTTTGTGCACCAATGTTCGGGCTCTCTGATTTACTTGTATAACCAGCAATTTCGCCTTGAGAAGAAAATGTCGACCTCCGTGAAAGGGGTGATTCCATATGAGAACTCGATTCAGCCCATGTGTTTCGATTAGATTCCCAGTTAGTTTTTGGATCTCGCTGTACAGCATTTCTACCATCTCCTTTACCTGGAGACACAAGATTACCATCTTTCCTCGAGAAAGAACCTCTGGACTTATTGAAACTACCTGTACAATAAAAATCATGGAAGTTCATGTCAGAGTTGTAATAATAATATCAGAAGATGATACTATGGGAGGGAGTAAAATACTTCTTTCAATTTCCTGCTCCTGTTCCTCCGGAGATTCATAATATGGATCCATCGCAGGGTCAGCATGTATTTCAGGTTCTTCATTCAGCCTACGAGCACGCTCCTCAGGAGTGCTTAGCAATTTCAGCTTCTCTACACATTCCCTAAGCGTGAATACTGATTAAGGTATACAAGCCAAATTCACATAAAAAGAAAGAACAATCCTCACAGAAACTTCTTCCAGAGGGGGAAAAAAAGCGTGAAGCCTACTGACAGAAGTGGCAGAAGCAGATTAACTGACCATGAGCACCAGTAGAAATTAACTATACTGACAATGTATAATGCTGCTTTATAGATGATAACAATGATGCATGAAAAAAGGATATTCTTTTCTATGGCCCATATCACTTGCACGGTCACGAAGATGCCCAAGTCGCATCTTTTCGCTTTCAATCCACTGAAAAGTTTGTAATTGGCAGTAAAGTCAGTAAAATAGAATTACTGCCACAAAAAACTTTTATAGTTCGTTAGGATGAGCTGCTTACATCATTGACTTTTAGAGTTTGGAGAACCCTTGCCTTCTCCTGAACCTCTCCCTGGAAGATAAGATAGTTAGACAAAAGAAAACAGTGCAGAAATAACACAAAAATGTGCAAGAAACACTCATAATTAAGTTAATAATAACTTTACCACTGTCAGTCTTGGAATGAACCCATACTTTATGCTTTGACGCAAGCGTTTGCACTCCTCCTAGAAAAGAAAAAACGATTGCCAATCAGAAAAAAAAAGCATGAAGTTTGAATGAAATAGAGTAGCAAATTTACTAATCAAGTGCATGTTTGTATCCATGAAGTCAAGTAGCAAGGTCAAGGATCTTCCAACAGCAGTTAAAGTTAAAAGTACTCAAAGTGAAAGATGACCTTATACTAGATTTTAGTAAACTGTATAATACTACTAAAACTATTAAGTTCAAACTGAGAAGAAAAATACCTCAGTGAACTCCTGGTTTGAGATTATGTCAATAGTTACTGCCTCCCGCTTGTCTAAGTTTAATATCTCTAGCGTTATATCAGTAGTCCTTTTCCCAAATTTATATTTTTCTGCAGATTTTCCAGTCCCTGGAAACAATAGAAGGAAATTTAGTATAATGCAGTTAAGACAAACAATACAAATTAGGAAGTAAAACAACCCTTACCAACAATTTGTACAAGTCTATAAATGTCTTGCCTTTGCCCTGTACCAGGTATTCTTATTCTCACAAATGATCCAACAACTTTCTCATCAAATGTGTCGACATCACCAATCAATTCTTCCATTAGGTTGCGACGTAAGTACATCAAGCCAATGTTATGGTTATCTATTGCCGCATAGTCATCAAGATTAGGCTGACGTCTCAGGTCATACTTACGTGATTTTCTTCTTTTTTCTGAACTCATAACAACTGAAGCTTCACTGTTACCATCAGCATCCTGACTAGGATCAGGGTCTACTACACCACCATGATTTTCATCAGCATCAATTGGTGAAACCTCACTAGTGGGAAAATGTGATTCAAGAAGCTTAAGCATCTCAAAATGCCCAACACGTTCTTTTGCGAAGAGACTTTGGAGCAAAGAATCACAAATTATCTGGCTTTTCCGACGAGGATCACGCAGATTGTTCCGTTTGATATAGTCAAGTAAAAGGGGTTGAACGTCATACTGACTGATCACAGATTTATCACCATTTCTCGCATGAGCTACAAAGTTTATGAGCTCCTTAGAAGCCCAGCTGGCTTCTTCAGCTGAGGATGTAGATGTCCCAACACTTTCAGAGTCTTTTGATGAATGCTGGCTGCTCAAAGAACGCCTGGACAGTTTTCTAACCTTTTTCCCTGAGGAAGTCTGAGCATCATGAATTCCTGACAGGCCTCGTTTGGTAGATTTCCTAGTGCCCTCTTTTCCTTCAGAATCCTCCTCGATGGCAGCTTGTTTAGATCGCTTCCTTCCCCTCTTTTTTGGTGTATTGTTTTCTAGATGACGCCCTGATGAGCTCTCTGAATTAACTTCTTCGTCATTAGTATCAGGTAATTCTCCACTCTTTTGAGACTTGGCTGCCGATATTTCCTCAACTGTCAATGACAAGTTTGTCTTCAAATGTAACCAATAGTCCTTGAACAAATACCACCAGCTGCTTTTGTCATCAAAATCCACCTCCTGTTAAAACAAATTTTCATAAGACAAAATTCCACAAGTATAAAAAAACTACTGTAAAATCAATAGGATACCCTTAACATGAACTACAACAGATTGAAAGTAATACACACCAACAATAAGCTTAGATTGATAGAGGAACAGGAAAAAAGAACAAGGTCAAACATACAATAACCAACCTGAAAGTTTTCCAAAATAGTTGTAATTACTACAATAGCTGATGTTGTTTAATAAGAATTTAAAACAGGGTAGTACTTTGAGCATCATGTAAATGCTTGTAACTCAGTGAAACTACATGCCTCTAGCCCTCTAATGTTTATTGGTTTGCCAAAATAACATTTCCAACTATAAATGATTGAGTAGTAGTTGTGGTAAATGCCAGGATTATCTACCCACAGTTGTAATCATATGATGCGTGGTACCATTCTCTGTGGCTTATTAATCAATTGCAACTCTTTATGCAATTTATTTATGCATGATTGAGTATGATAGCAGGTAGAGTTTAAAACTTGAAGTAGTGTTCAACTAAGATCTAATCACAGTATCACACTTGCACCCCTGTAGTCACATTTTGTATGTTGCAGTATTTCCAAGCTGCAGCATAAATCTCTCTTCTTTCCAAAACACACACCAAACATATTTAAGGTCCCATTTGAATGCAGAAATTCTGTAAGAAACTTAAATAAAGGGGAACTCTTAATTTCTGTGCAGAATAGAAAAAAAAACAATAATAACTTAGTGCCAATGGAATAAATTGTAGCATGGAACACAATCCAACATTGTCTTGGTCTACTCCAGGAAAAACTAAGTGATGCTCTGGTAACCATGCACAGTCAAGCCTTCCATACTTTTGCTATCTATTCTAGCATTTTAGGTTGGACACCCAAAGGAGAGATTTGCCCTACCAGAATTTTATATAGACCAATATATACAGGAGGCAATAGTAGTCAATATTGCATTTTAGGGGCAGTATGGATGACCAAAATACCACTTCTTTGTGACTAAAGAGTAGCAAGCTATAAAACTATTTAGCATCATTTCCGAAACACAATTCTGACTACACAGCAAATTGCCTACAAGTTGGATTGATCCATTAGATTTGACCAAATCAAATAAAAAGTTCAAGCATGGATCAACAACTTAATTGTAGCAGGGGCATGGGCATTGTGGAACTTTGAACAGAAGGAATCTTTGATGGGGCCTCTCCTTCCTTGTCATCAGCACTTCAATTCTTCAGAGAGGAGGCAATGCTCTGGTGCTTGGCTGGAGCTTTGGCTGGAGCTACAAAGCTCCAGCCTACAGGAGCTGGCCATGGTCAGGTAGAGAGGTTGGTTTAGGTAGCTGGCTGGTTGTGAGCCCCCTGCTGAGGTCAGTGTTGTTTTGTTATGGGCAATTAGACCTGGTTTTATTTTTATTTTGTAACCTTCTTCGGCCTCCTAGAGGACTTTAAAGTGGCTGCTTTGTATGGGACACTTTACCTCCCTTTTCTCTCTAATATAAAAGACGCACAGTTTTCCTGCACTTCAAGAAAAAGAAAAAACTTAATTGTACTGGATCACTTCTATAGAACAGATACTGGGAGAACGTGGCAAAAACCAAGCACCTTGCGCGCCTGGTCTAAATCATTTGCATGGAAAAATCATATGAAACAATAAAGCAGTGACCTCAGTGCCATAAATAAAGAAATACAAAAACATAATATATAAAGAAAATAACTAGACTGAGGAAATTAGAATGTGAAGAAGGATACCATTGGGTCCGCAGCCTCCTCTCTATTCTCTATCAACATCACAGTGTTCATGCACGTATCACAAAAGCCCTTATTTTCTCTGACACAGCTAAACTTTGCATCTTTCATGCATGCCTTGCATAATGAAAAGGTGCATGTGTAGCACATATGGCGGGCAGGTTTCTGACAGTTGCTACAAATGTGCCACCCTGGCAGCAAAGTAAATAGGATCAAATAAACCCTGAGTCCTTGTTTCAGAAGCCAGAATAACAGAAAAATATCAGGTTTTAGAAGTAAGGTAGCATCTAAAAGTGTCCAGCGCAAAAACTAAACATACTTCCTAATTCATATACAGCAAGAGATAACATACTTTCTAATCCATATAAGTTAAACAAATCAAGACTGATTTCACTAGTGTCGATGTTCAGGAGCAAATAAAACATTCTCAAGTACAACAGTTGTGTGGACAATATAACAAGATCTCACAGTTCCGTGAACAACAAGGTCTCACAGTTGCTCAATCCTTGAATTTTGACATGCAATTAACGTTTAGAATATGGTTGTTTAAAGGAATTAAGGCTCTAGTCATCCAGTGGGAGCAGATATGTAGTGACATTTCAAAATTTTCAGCTCCAGGCGGGGGAAGATGCGTTAAAGCTGGAAACTGGAAAAGAATTACAGGTTCTCAGACAAGTCATTATACAATGGTTCTACTGTTAATGATGCTGGTCCCTCATTTAAATATATTTGGAAAGGAAAAATTCCAGCAAAAATCAAAATCTTCTTATGGCCATGGAAAACAATGATGTGCTAACTAAGGATAATGTGATCAAGAAGAAGTCGAAGGCGAATCGCCTCTGCTATCTTAATATATACATATATTCTGTACATTAATATATACATGTAATATGCACAATTGTACATTATGCAGTAGGCCCACAATGGTAAATGAAAGTGGCTAATTATTGAATAAAAAGCTCTTTTAACCCGTAGTAGAGTAATGCCATGTTAAGCCATAATCGGTTCAAATCTGATAGAGGGCTTTTCACTCAGAACTCAGAAGTCATCGGTTCTGTGATCAGGAGGAAAGAATCACCCACCTCTTTGTTTGCCCAGTGGATAAAATGGTGTGAATAATTGTGGCTCAAAGCCTTGGGGCTGATGACAGACCCAAAAACTTAGCTCAATGTTGAAAGTGGGCTAAGAAATGGTTAGCTAATGGTAACAAGTTCCATGCTTTTGGGATTGCTGCAATTTGCTGGGCAATCTGGAAAACAAGGAATAAGGCTTGCTTTGATGGTAAATTGGTGAAACACCCTCATGAAATCATTTGTTATGCTTGTGCGTTTATGTGATACTGAACAGGTCTGTATCTGGCGGAGATTCAGGAGATGATGGTTGAGAGGGTGAATATCATGCTACATGTCACCACAAGATTGCTGGCAGAATCAGCTTTCTTCAGGCCAGGCGATGCTGCAGCTGGAGAACGCACCTTGAAGGGGTGAAGGCAAGTATTGAAAGCTTCCTGAAGATGGTGTGGCTCCAATCGGCTGGAGTTGCCAAGTCACAAATGTGTGAACTTTGCGTATGGATGTGTGCCCTGTGATGTATAAGGGAGTGTGTTGCACCGGTCGAGCGTTAAACTTGGTTGGTTTGGTAGTCAGTTGTATCATTACTTCATTAGCTTTTAGTCCATGTTTTGCAGGGCACCTATTCCTCTCAGACAACTGAAGCAGACCATCGGTCCAGACAAGGGTGGCAGCTGTTTGTTGTCCCTAGCTCTTTCATCATCTAGTAGGTTCTCAAATATCTGTATTTCTATAGTGATTAATGGAAATGGGGCCGAGCTTGGTTCAGGAAAAAAGGAACAAATAAAACATTCTCAAACATAAGCTTTGATACTACGAACAGGGAAATCGTGTGATGACCAATGTTGCGGGATCAGTGTAAAATTTATACGAGTTAAACAAATCAAAAAGAGCATATACAAATACTTCACTAATCTCACTGTTTACGAAGAAGAACACATTTTCAAGTAAGCTATATGATAGTAAGAACAGGGAAATCACATCATGACCAATGTTGTAGGATCATTATATTATAAAATTATAAATTCCATATTTCATACAAGTTATACAAATTGAGAAGAGCATAGTAGACAGGTTTCACTAATTTCATTTTCCTAAGTTAGATATGACAGTAAGAAGAAAACTGTGAGTCGACCAACATTACAGGATTGTTGTAAAATGTACCTTGAAGAAATCATGCATGTCCACATGATTCAAATGCAAAAATGCATGTAAGAACAACAAGGGTTGGTCAGACAAAAATTATTGCACATACCACAGTTCCACCGACCCTTTGACTTGAAGAAGTCATCATCCCGATTAACACAAGAAGGATGGTAGGCTTTAGGGCAGCCCCTGAAATGAGGACATATAAATGAAGACATGATCAACCCAAAGCTGTAACATGTTCGATCTTCCATATTTTGGAATAATAATAAAGAAATAAAGAAACTCCATGATGCACAAACCTACGATCACAAATCACAAGATCACCGCCATCAAAGCAAATGAAGCAGACCTCCTCCTCATCCTTCCTCTTTACAGATGGTTTCACCACAGCCTGTACCTTGGAAGATGGACGGCCTCTCTTACGACGCCCTCCACCTTTCTTTGCCACTAAAGGAGGAGGCTCATCGTCATCATCGTCATCGTCGTCATCCATATGTGCAGCCTCTTCTTCAGGGACATCATCACCAGTTATGTCATTGACAGCTTCTGCAACATCTTCACCAACAATTTTGTTGTCTTCATCATCATCGTTATTTGTGGCAGCTGCCTCCGACAGTATGGCATTTTCTTCCACTCCATCGTGCTCAGCTGTCACAACCTCTTTCAGCCCATTATCATTGCCAATCAAGCCAGCTTCCCCCATTTGGAGACCGTCTTCTTCAGGGATATCATTACCAGCCTTGTCTATCTGAGCAGCCTTTTCTTCAAGGACATCAATACCACCCTCGTCATTTACAGCTTCACCTGCAATGTATTCAACAGCAATTCTGCCTTCCTCAACCATGTCTCCAGTAATGTTTACTGCATCCACCTGCATGCCTTCCTCTTCCACACGATCCTCATCAGCTGTTGCAAGTTCCTTTTGCTCATTATCATCTCCAGACAGTCCACCCCTACTCATTTTTATTCTCTCATCAGGCACATCAACACCGACTGCCCCATCATGTTTCTCACTATCATCTCTGGTTGTGGTAACTTCACCCATGTGCTTGCCCTCCTCATCTGTGGCAGTGTCAGCAATAGCGCCAACACGTTCTGCCTCACTGTCATCTCCAGTTTGGATCTGCATATCCATATTTGTGCAGTCCTGTACAACATGGCCTCCAGCTTCCACAAGCTCTGTGTCCACCTCATTTAACAGAGTTGTAGCCACATCTAACTGTGGGCTTTCCTGATCCTGGGCATGCACATGATCATTAGCTGCAACATTCATATACATCCTTGCACTGTCATCTTGTACATCATTTACCAAGGGAGCGACCACATCAGCGTCAAGGGAGTCACCACCAAACTCCTGATCAGTTTGGTCATCCGACCTATGCACACCTCCAGTGAAAACTATATTGCAGTCATCATTAACCAGGCAAGCAGCCACCGCTTTGCGATCCTCTGCAGATGATACCAGGGCAGCACCCACCTCTATGAGATCATCCACAGCAGCACTAACCTCTTTGGTCTGCATGCCAACCTCCATGAGATCATCCACCAGTGTGGAGGATGACACAGCAGCAGCACCCTCTGTGAGAAGATCCACAGCAGCACTAGTGTCAATAGTTTGCCCCACTACATCAGCACCCTCCTCTGGCTCATCAGCCTTAGCAACATCTGGTTGGTTGGGGTCTTCAGAAATCCCACCGAGCTCATCTGCCACTGTAACATTGCCACCTTCACCGTAACAAGTTCCGCTATCCTTCTGACCCTCCATAGCCTCAATATCCTTGTAGCCTCCTAGCACAACATCCGGGGTTGTCCGCATGGCCTCCTCCATTGCAGGTGGCTCAGCGTCGGACATACTGATTCTATCAGTGGAACAGTGCCAGACCAGGATTTGGGTGATTGGGTATTCCCAACCACTGCTAGTACACACCGTCTGGCGGACGCGTGCGCTCGGCGCTCGAGCTCGGCCCCGGGAGGCCGAGACGCCGGATGCTGCCGGCCTGCTCTGGTTCCGCTGGCGCGCTGCAGAATTCGCACGCTCGGCGGTGGCCGCGCGGTCGCCGCTGTCCGCTTCCCGCAGCCTCGCGCTAGGCGATGGCCGCCGCGCGGTTGCACCGTCGCGGCGTTGCGCTTGTCGGCCGCCGGTGCCTGCCTACCGGCTTCCCTAGGGTTTGTGATTGGGGGATTGGGATCGACTCAGAAGGAGAGACCGGGAGACGAGAGCGGCAGGCCGCAGGACAGGAGAGATCGAGCTAGAGGCGACTCGAGATGATGTGGGCGCCGAGTGGGCTGTGGACAGTTGGGATACGACTTGCTGCGACGGCCCGACGGCCCATGGATTTACTCGTGTTTCAAATTTCAAATGATTTTTTTATTTTATAGGTTGAAATTCCCTCAAAAAAACATTTAAAGTTCTATTAGAAATTCGTTTTTACAAAAAAAAAGGAAATAAAATATTATATATATATATATCAATCTAATCTACAGCTATTCTATATTCTATTCTATCTACTATTGTTATATGCTAGCAAATATGTCCGTGTATTACAAAGGAGAGAAAAAAATCAAGCATTCATGCAAAATGATAACGTCAACGGTACATATCTATTTATGTTTTATCATTTTATAATTTATTTTATGATGACCATGGAATCCATAGTATAAGTCAATGCTAACAATAAAAAACAATATATTACTAAATATGTATCAAATTGAAATATACCTTAGTATATTTTTCCTTTCATTGCAAGCACATAATTATATAGCTATAGGTATATCATAACTTTAACTTTTCATAATACACATGTATTTCTATAACTCAATATCGACCTTTGTAGCTTTCTTGATACATCACATCAACCTCCGTGATTTTTTGTCAATGTGTCAAGGATTTACCTATCCACCAGTGATTGAGAACTCTCTTGAAATTTCATACGACACTCCTCATCAAGAATTATATACATACATTTGTATAGATTTCATTACATAATAATCTGCGAATTTTTTGGTTTATAAAATATTTAGTTATGTTGCAAAACTAGTCTAGCATTTTTATATTTTTTCTATGATTTTAGCGAATTCTGCAATATCTATATTTTATAGAAAAAGAGAAAACAAAAGAAAAGAAAAAAAAGGCTTGCATGGGCTTGATTTAGCCCACAACGAAGTCGGTCCAACTGCAAGGATTCAACCTAGGTCGAGAACGAAGGCCCACTCGGATCTAGACATTTTGCATTAGGAATCCTGTTATATTTCAAAAAAACTATTAAATCCCTCCTACATTTTTCTCTTTATTATCTTTACATCTAGAACCTCATATTTTTTCAGTCCACTTCCCTACTCCTAGTATGTTGGCAACGAAACCCATACCAAGCTGGCCCTGATTAGGGGAGGAAGAGGTGGAAAAAAGGAAGAGGCGGAAGAAAAAATACGGCGGAAATTTTGTCTTTTTATTATTAAGGTATAGGTAGAGGGAGTGAAAAATATAGATATATGTCGTGTAATAGATTCCTGCCCACCTAGAGAGACTAGTTGGGTTGGACTCAATTCTTTTTGGATGTTTGGTTCAAGGTCCATTAGATCTAGGTCAAACCCAAGAAAAAATATTCGCAATAGATGTAGGTTTTCTCGGTACCACAAAATCAAACGGACTAGGCCGAGCCAAGCTCGAAGCCTTATACGAGCAGTCACCTTTCCCTACTCTTCCTCTCTCGCATGCATATCCATTGAGTCCAACAACTGGCCAGCATGGGCCAAACACGCGACCATCCTTGAAGAGGTCTTAAACAAGGCCTCTTTGAAGGTTGCCTAGGTTAAAAAAGGCCTATTGAATCAGTTCCTCTAAAGTTTAGAGCTTTAAAAACTTTAAAGCACTTTAACTTAGTTTCGATATCTAAAACTCTGATATAAGGTGGCCAAGTTTAGAACTAACTAAACCACCTATTTGGGTAATTTAGCTCTAAAGTTAAAGAGGTCCAAAGTCC
>Ga0182004_10002070_pt1 | contig 15368 bp, 12 predicted proteins | sample Sormic07211540_1_FD_120479 | JGI IMG/M metagenome (GOLD analysis project Ga0182004, IMG submission 120479) | Endophyte microbial communities from Sorghum bicolor roots, Mead, Nebraska, USA - 072115-40_1 MetaG | ecosystem: Host-associated > Plants > Roots > Unclassified | place: USA: Nebraska...
AAGTTCACTGTTATAGCTCGTTCTTGTAATGAGGTAGCACATACTATAGCTAAGCAAGTCACAGGCGATACACGGTCTGGGTGGTGGTCTTGTGCCCCAGCCTGCGTCTCGAACCTGATGACCTGAGATTGTACCCCTGCCATATTTGAATGAATGGAGATCGGTATGCAAAAAAAAAAAATACTAGAGATGAACAGGGTTATAGCCTCAAAGGAAGCTGTTTTAATTTGTTCACTGTGTTTGGTGCGGCTCGTGGCATAGCCGAAGGAGAGCCCAGCCAAAGGGCTCTTGATTGGATCGAATCCTGGTTCACGTTCACGTGTCCTGTCTCAGCCAGAGCGCCAGAGATTTGTGGTGCAGTAGCAGTACTGTGCGGTGCGGTGTTTGCTTGCTTGCTAGCTTCCCAAAAGGTAGCATGCATGCATCGAGCATCGTCCGAGCTTAATTGCCTTGTGTGGCTTGTTTCTTGCATTGCATGCCGCCGCCGCCGCCGACGACGACGATCGGTCCCATGTGTTTAGTTAGGTTGTAGATCGCTTATAACATGACGAAACACACTAGGTCTCAACATACTCCCTCCAAATTGTAAGTTATTCCAAGAATCTTAGAGAGTCAAACTTTTCTAAGTTTGATCAAATTTATATGATAAAATAATAATTATTATGATACCAACTAAATATCATTAAATTCTTCCTTAATTATATTTTCATAGTATGTTCACTTTACGTTACAAATTTTAGTATTTCTCTCTATGATTTTAGCCAAACATAAAAATGCTTTAACTCTCAAATATTCTTGGAATGACTTACAATTTAGAATGGAGGGAGTAATAAATAACGCAATAAGCTAGGCCACGAGATATCAGATATCTTGTGGACATGGCAGGCAGGCAGCAATGAGCAACACCAACACATGCATATCTCTTGCCTGCAGAGAAGAACAGAGATCATGTGTGCTCCTGCTTTCACGGTTCCGGGCTGCAGGATTGCGTCGCGGATCACCGGTCGCGTCACGGGACAGGAAGCAACAGTGTGTGGCTCCGTGTCTGCCATGTATCCCGGCAGAAAGCTACGGTTTGCTGCTGTTTGCGGCATTTTTTCCCCCTTTTTTGCTGTTACCACTGTGTAGTCTGTTGACGACGGCAAGACTTGGAACGCGCAGGACGTTTTTGCAGTGTCCTCCGGCGGGTTCACAGGACGGACCTGCTGCATTTTCCCTTGCATCCTGCCTGATTTTTTCACTGTGGGGGAAAACCGAAAGGGTAGCCTAGGCCTTGGCCTTGTTTAGTTTTCAAAAAATTTTGCAAAATTTTTCAGATTCTTCGTCACATTGAATCTTTAGACACATGCATGAAGTATTAAATATAGACAAAAATAAAAACTAATTACACAGTTTGATCGAAATTGACGAGACGAATCTTTTGAGCCTAGTTAGTCCATAATTGGACAATATTTGTCAAATACAAACGAAAGAGCTACAGTGTCGATTTTGCAAAATATTTTGGAACTAAACAAGACCCTTGTTTAGTTGTGAAAACTGAAAAATTTTCGGAACTGTAGCACTTTCGTTTCTATTTGACAAACATTATCCAATCATAAAGTAACTAGGTTTAAAAGATTCATCTTGTGATTTACAGGTAAACTGTATAATTAGTTTTTATTTTCGTCTATATTTAATACTCTATACATGTGATGTAAGATTCGATGTGACGGAGAATCTTGAAAAGATTTTGGTTTAAGGGGTGAAAGGCGCTAGCCTATGCGTGGCGCCGGGCGCCGTGTCCGGTGAAGCAAAAGCGAGCACGTCATCTGGAGCCTGCAAGAACCAAGCACCGAGTGACAGCGATGCAGATGCAGGTGCCCACTCGACTTGAGCCATCGAGCTGAAGCTGATGGAGGCTTACTTCCGGGCATCAACTTGGGGCGGCATTGCATTGCAATTGCTTGAGGAATTCATCTTAATTGCGGAATGTAATCGATCACCCCCGCCCGTTATATTATTTAGGGCTTGATTTGACTTGATTGATTTTGAGATCTGATTTGCTGATGCGCTGCATTCTACTTTGTTTTTTTCGAGACAATAGAAAAATATATACAGATAGTACAGTAGGTGTTTTAGTGGACGTTACTACATATATGTAACGAAACGTAAAGAAACTAATATATATTTTTTCTCTTATATACCATGTTGAAAAAAAAAACTCGATCTGCGAGGGAATATGACGTTCATTAAGAAGATCTTATGGATTGAAAAAAAAACTCGATCTGCGATGTTGCAATATTGTACTCTGCGTTCTTATGAAAACAGCGAAGTCATGTTTTCGGTACTACACTGCTAGCGTCGACTGAAATAAAGCTGCTGAAATTCGATGAATTATTATCAGGCGCGCGACATCTGCCTAGCCTAGTATATAGCTTTGCCCTGGTTAAATGCGGTCCATTTCGTTCATGCGTAAAGCCTGGCGCTACTAGAGTTAATCGATGGATCGTCCTCTTCCTCTCCTCCTGGTCGCCATCTATCCTAATCCCTCCCACCACCCGCTCTGAGCAAAGGAGTTTTTTTCTTAATTGATTAATTAGCTACTCCCTCGTTCCAAATTGTAAGTCGTTTGACTTTTTTTACCCTAAGTTTGACCACTCGTCTTATTCAAAAAATTTGTGCAAATATAGTCAAATTTAAGTCATTCTTGAAGAACTTTTATTAATAAACCAATACACAACAAAAAAAAGGTGATATTTTGTACAAAACTTTGAATAAGACGAGTGGTCAAACTTGATATTAAAAAAGTCAAACGACTTACAATTTGGAATGGATTGAGTAGCGAAGTAATAATAGGTAAGCTAGGGAAGGCCAACACGCTTGCTGTTGCTTGTTGACATGCAAGATGCCGGCCGGGACGACGCGCGCGTCATCACAAATCAGTCGCAACCGGCGCTGACGACGGAAGACCAGAGAAGGAAGGGGCCTGTGGCAAGCAATCCATCCATGGCGGTTTCCCTTGCTCTGTTGCTGCAATCCCGGCCGCCCGGTTGAGCCCTCGATGCTCATCCATCTACACGTACGTCTTTCTGCGGCAATGCCGCATGATGCAGATTGCAGACCAGTTCCTGTGAATCCTGTGTAGCGATGAGATGCATGAGAAATGTGTCCAGCTGAAGCCACAGCTAGCACACTGCCTGCCTCAAAATAGTGGAAATGGCTGTTGAGCCCTGAAATTGTTTATTGGCTTGGCTGATGATGATAGACGACGAAGACGACGACGGTGGTGGTTATTAGGCGCGGCGCGGCAGAAACAATGGTGCGGCCCACAGACGAACTGAACCCTTGCTGTTTTGTACATGGCCGTGGCGTGAACGCCTCGCTAATATAATCCCCTCTGCTAACATTTCATCGGCCTTGCCCTCGCGTTTTAATTAATCTCCCGCCGTCCGTCCAATCTTTGCTGCCACCGACCGCACATCCCTGCATGGATGCATGCATGGTACCTGCGCTGCACCGTTACAAGGCATGCAATTAACTGCAGTTCCTTACGGTTGGTCGCCTGCATTCCTGGTACGGTTGTGTACGTACTCATCGAGTACGTACTCTTCTCATGAGTAGTGTAATAACTAATAACCCAAGGCAAAGCTGTTGCCCGCAAGCAACGTCATCCTCTTCCTTGCGTTGAATGTTGATCCTCCTGCTTTCCATGCACCAAAGCATCTCCATCTCGCTTCCTATATAAGCACCTCCTCCCTCCCCATGGCTACCACACCTCATCACTTGCAAACACACAAAGACAGCCAGCCAGCCATCGATCCTAGCATCAGATCAGCAGCTTAGCTAGCAGTGTACGTTCTGATCGAGCCACTGCACGCAGATGGCGAGAGCGGTGGCACTCGCGGCAGCCGTCCTGCTGGCGGCGGCGCTAGCGCTGCTGGCGGCGGCGCCGGCACCGGCGTCCGCGGTCGAGTTCGGCGCGGAGGATCTGGCCTCGGAGGAGGCGCTGTGGGCGCTGTACGAGCGGTGGCGAGGCCGCCACGCGGTGGCGCGGGACCTGGGCGACAAGGCGCGCCGCTTCAACGTGTTCAAGGAGAACGTGCGCCTCATCCACGACTTCAACCAGCGGGACGAGCCGTACAAGCTCCGCCTCAACCGCTTCGGCGACATGACCGCCGACGAGTTCCGCCGCCACTACGCCGGCTCCAGGGTCGCGCACCACCGCATGTTCCGCGGCGACAGGCAGGGATCCGCGTCCTCCTTCATGTACGCCGGCGCGCGTGACCTCCCGACCTCCGTCGACTGGAGGCAGAAGGGCGCCGTCACCGACGTCAAGGACCAGGGCCAGTGCGGTATGTATAGATACATGTTGTTGCTCTGGCAATGGTAATGTCCGACGACCGACGAGCAGAGCATACACTAATGCCAACGCCATGCAGGTAGCTGCTGGGCGTTCTCGACGATCGCGGCAGTGGAGGGGATCAACGCGATCAAGACGAAGAACCTGACGTCGCTGTCGGAGCAGCAGCTGGTGGACTGCGACACCAAGGGCAACGCCGGGTGCGACGGCGGGCTCATGGACTACGCGTTCCAGTACATCGCCAAGCACGGCGGGGTGGCGGCGGAGGACGCGTACCCGTACAAGGCCCGCCAGGCCTCCTGCAAGAAGTCGCCGGCGCCGGCGGTCACCATCGACGGGTACGAGGACGTGCCGGCCAACGACGAGTCGGCGCTCAAGAAGGCGGTGGCGCACCAGCCGGTGTCGGTGGCCATCGAGGCGAGTGGCTCCCACTTCCAGTTCTACTCGGAGGGGGTGTTCGCGGGGAGGTGCGGCACGGAGCTGGACCATGGCGTCACGGCGGTCGGGTACGGGGTGGCCGCGGACGGGACCAAGTACTGGGTGGTGAAGAACTCGTGGGGACCCGAGTGGGGGGAGAAGGGGTACATCCGCATGGCGCGCGATGTGGCCGCGAAGGAGGGCCACTGCGGCATCGCCATGGAGGCGTCCTACCCCGTCAAGACCTCGCCCAACCCCAAGGTCCGCGCCGTCGTCGTCGGCGACGACGACAGCCACGACGAGCTCTGAATCGCATGCGCACACAGCAGGCACAGCTGGCGCTTATTTATTGATTAAACCATTTAAAATTATCACTACACATTTTACACTACAGTACCGATGTATGTATGCTCGGACAGGAACATCTCTGTTGCGGTCTGAGAATGTCTGAATGACATACGCACATTATACAACGTGCATTCATGTAATACCATACCAGTCGAGAGTTGATCTACCAGCAGCTTTCGTTTCATTCAGTTATTATTATATTGACCTATAAAAATGACTATGTATGCATTTGATCAAGACTTTGAAGCATCAGCTTTGCTATTACTCCCTCCGTCCCCGAATACTGCTATTTCTAGCAGCCACAAATACTGCTATTTCTACTAGCATACTCAATCCACCAGCTTATTTAATTTCTCCTTGGAACTTTCGTGGTCCACTAGCCCATTTAATTTCTTCTAGGGAGTAGTACTTTGACGCATGATAATTGTTTGGATATGTTTAGTTGGCACTAAATACAGCTCGTTGGAACCATAGAACCATGTCTTAACGTGCATGATTAAATGGTGGAACCCAAATTAATTGAGGGTAGAATGATCTTTTATTTGCCACACTAATCTGTCTAAAATCTGCTAGAAATAGCAGTATTTGGGGACGGATGGAGTATATGATTGCTTCACTAGAAAAATAATTAGATGTGAGTATGTGACTACTAGCATCATGGGCTACCATAATAAAGGTTTAAATGGGCCTCCTTGGGCTGGGCCGATCTATCCTCCAGGGCCTCCATCCCCATGTGCGCCATCCTCCGCGTCTCTCTCCAGTCTCCCATAGTCCAGTCTCTCCACACCCTCCAGGGCAGTCTCCGGTTGGTGCGGCCGGCGGCAGCAAAGCGGAGTCACCCTCTCCCCGTCTTCCAACGGTCCAAAGGACTCCAAGCTCCAGACCCCAGCCATGGAGATGGAGGTACTCCGCTGCTCCATACTCTCTTGCTTCTACCGCGCCCGCACCGAACCCAATAGATGTACGCGAATCTTAAAGCACAGACAGATCTACATAAATCTTGACAGGGGAGAAGAGACGGATAGGATGGATGGATGATGCCCAGGCGGCCGTAGCCAGGTGCACTACAGCAGCCAGCATCTTCCTCCTCCGAGCAGAGCAACAGAGGAAACAAGAATGGCCATGCCCACCTTCCACCTTGCTCCTGACCTGCCGCCCGTTTCCCGCCTCTGCTTCGGTTCGAGCTCAGACTCCCCCCTTTTCTCTCCCTGGTGGACCGTGCTGAATGACTCGTGCTTGTGCTTGTGCGTGTGCGTAATTCTTGCAGGGACGATGACGATGGGAGAGCAGAGCGGGGCGGCATGCTCGCTGCGCCTCCTCGACGCCGCCTACGATGCCGGCGTCAACTTCTTCGACTCCGCTGAGATGTAGGCTCACCTGCTCCGTCATCCCCCTCTGATTTCCTTCTGTCTTTTTTCCCCAAGAAACGCCTCGGTTTGAGAGTGGAGACGGTCAGGTACCCGGTCCCACAGCGCAGTGAGACGCGCGGGCGTAGCGAGGAGCTCCTCGGCCGCTGGTTGCGGGCCCGCCGGGCCCCACGAGACAGCGTCGTCGTCGCAACCAAGGTGAGCAACGATCTTGCCCTTTCCCTTCTACTAGTACTTCGGTTGGTTTTATGTATTGCGACACCAGCGGTGAACTCAACTTGGTGCTTTGTTTGGTGATGCTGTGCTGGGAGCACAGGTTGCCGGGCCTTCTGGGCAGATGACATGGATTCGCGGCGGGCCGACGTCTCTAGATTCGCGGAACATCGCAGAGGCAATCGATGGCAGGTGGTCATTTGGTAGACTTGTTTGTTCTATGTTTGCTCTGCAAAACTTCATATTGTTCTTGTGTTCAGATGCTAGCTAGTTTGGTTGTGTCTTCAGGAAATTTGAAAGCTTGTCTTTTGCTCTAGGGTAGGCTTTACTCTAAATTTGTAATAAAAACTGCATAAATAGTCACCCCAAGACGACTTTGAATAAAATTGTTGTTGCACAGTTGGCTATGGGCTGTTTTCGTTCGTACCTAATGTGTGCCATATTCATTTTGATCTTGTGCAGTTTGCACAGGCTAGGCGTGGACTACATCGACCTCTACCAGATACACTGGCCGGATCGGTCTCTGACTCAGCTTGTGTCTTGCCGCCCATTTTGTTGCGTGTCTATGCATCCTGAGGTCTTAACCACTAGGTCTTTTTCTCCCTACTTGCAGGTATGTTCCGATGTTTGGTGAGACAGATTATGATCCGAACTGCCAGTACACGTCTGTTCCAATGGAAGAACAACTGGAGGCTCTTGGAAGAGCAATAGATGCTGGCAAGGTATGTCCTCGAGGTGCCGTTTTTAACTTTCCATTTTTAATGAAGATGTTCAGGCTGCACATTTATGAATTGCTGGTGTTAGATCAGGTACATTGGCCTTAGCAATGAGACACCATATGGCTTGATGAAGTTTCTTCAGCTGAGTAAGGATTTTCAGTTGCTTCCAAAGCTACTGACAGTGCAGGTAAGCAGCACAGTTTGATCTTATTCATAGTACTGTAATCACTCTACATGTTTCTTCTTCTTTGTTTTTGCAGAACTCATATAACTTGCTGTGCCGAAATTTTGATTCTGGATTGGCAGAATGCTGCCATCATGAGAGGTATTCCTGACACTTTCCAAATCCCTGTAATTGACCATCATCTTCAGTTGTCTATTTATACTAGTGACTGTTAACAAATTTTGACATCCGTTTATTTAAAAAAAGGCATTGTCATCTCGTATTTGCTCTTGATTAAGATACTTTCCAAATTGTGTTCTGTTTTCACTCATTCTATACAATTCTTTTTCTTCTGAAATTCCATTGTTAAACTATGTTATTTGCAGAATCAGCTTGCTGGCTTACAGCCCAATGGCAATGGGTATACTTTCAGGAAAGTATCACTCATCTGATAACTGTGGTCCACCAGACGCAAGAATGAATCTTTTCAAAGGTACTGGGTTCTGAATTTTTGAAAGGTTTATAGTCTGGTTCCAATCCTCTCTCTTCCATTTTATTTTTGGTTCCACTGTGTCATTAGCGACCCTCCTTTTGTAGGGAGATACTCTGAAGGCGAATCCCGATACAAACTGCAGAGCCCCAAAGTGAAAGCAGCTGTGAAGGTGTGCAAATGATTTGTATGCCGTGGATGTGGAAAACTGGAAAATCCCCTTTTAACTGCTTACATACCAGTCTCTTTTATTTGATTAGGAATACACACAAATTTCTGCAAAGTATGGCATTTCTCCAGTGACCTTAGCGATTGGTAAGTTATTGTCAACAATTTTGCTTGATGTAAAGCTGTATTCTCTGACCATTTTCTGCTGATCCTTTGCTTAACTTACTGTTGCTTTCAGCATTTGTCTTGAGACATCCACTTGTTGCATCGGCTGTTTTCGGTGCGACTAAATTGTGGCAGCTTGATGAAGTTCTTCAAGCAACTACAGTCCATCTTCCTGAGGAAATTCTTGTTGAAATCAATGATGTACATGCAAGATACCCTAACCCATGCCCATAGAAAAGCTTTGGGATCATGTTCGTTTGATGATTCACTGATTGCAATATCCGTATGGTTAGGATGGAGCAGCAATTTTGTCAGAGCCGAGTTAGCCATCTACTTTTTTTTTTCTCGAATACAGTTGGCCATAGACTTATCCTATTCATTCTTCAAGCTTTGTCAAAGTTGTCAAGAAGTGTCCAGAACATGAAATTACCTGTTTCATCTGCCATGTTACATCTCTAATTTTGTTTTCTGTTTGTTCACCAACTCAAATATTGAAATGGCAAGCTGTGTTAATTCATCATCAGAGAACTATATGTTTCTGTAAATGAAACTAAGGAGTACATATATCTCAATTTCAGCGCTGATGCAGTTGGCTTGCTAGTTGCTATAGAGACCTGCCAAGGGTGTTCAAAGAACTCAACAACCTTATTTTTAATCCATCAATTCCTTTTTGTATTAAAAGTTAAGGTAATTAATTCATTTAGTACCTTTCTGAAATATAATGAGTGTCCTAAGTCAAAACTATTGCAAGTTTGACCAAGCTGATGCACAATTAGCTTGTTATAGGGACCTGTCAAGGCTCTTCGAAGAATTCAAGAACCATGTGTTTTAATTAGCTTGTTATAGAGACCTGTCAAGGCTCTTCGAAGAAGTCAAGAACCATGTTTTAATAAGTTAATTCCTTTTTGTATTAGCTTGTTTGTAGAGACCTGTCAAGGCTCTTCAAAGAATTCAAGAACATTTTAATCAGTTAATTCCTTTTTGTATGTAATAAAAAGATAAGGTTACCCACCCTGTCATCAGGGAATGCCCTCCAACATTCATCGTGGGACTCAGGATGGGCCGTGTTCGGCTTGGAATTGAGATGGGCCGTGATTCCTTTCAGAAATAGATAGATCTCTTCAAAGTCTTCACTGCCCGGATTCCGGTGGTTTGTGCCAAGTGCCGAGCAGGAGTAGCGGCATCCGGTTCGGTTCGTCGTCCGGACCCCACCTTCGCTGCACTATCTCGAATCCTCTCCTTCCCCTCCGTCTCTTCTCCGGCCGATTCCTCCAGTCCTCCACCCACCGCCGCAAGTGGTCCCGCGACTCACCCGGAACCGGCAGTGAAGAATCGAGGCGTCGTCTCTCCAGCCCCCGCCCCCCATCACCATGGAGGTACTCCGCTCCATCCTCTCTTGCTTCTCCTCCCGCTCCCGCACCCGCTCCCGCGCCCGCGCTCGCGCCCAATCCGTAAGTTTTGCTCAATCGCTTCGAATCGTCAACCACGCTTCCCGGATTGCGTAGCGATTGCCCTGTGTGGTTCCATCTTGCGGCCGATAAGCCCTAACCCGACCTTGGTGGGGACGGTACTTCTATTTCCGGGGAGATGCTTGTGTGGTTGTGTTCTCTCCCATTCCCAACCTCTGCCAACCGCAATCAACCCGACCACAATTCTGCTGCGTAGTAGTTCGACATACGTAGGATTACACTCCAAAGATTTAGATATGCCATGATTTTCAGAATTCGGTCCACTTGTCCACTGTAGTGTCTGTTTTTTTTTAAAACAAAACTATAATCTGTTTTGTTCGCCCCTATTTATTGCGTTGACGAGAAAGGATGCACAAGAGGGTCAATTTGATTTCGATCCTCCTGCTACTCCTCCTGATGCAGCATCATGGCCTGTGGTCCAGCGGGGCCAGCGACAAGAACAAGTCCATGGTTGAGCAGCTCCAGAGGTACGGGGTCATCAGGTCGACCAAAGTCGCGGAGGTGATGGAGGCCATCGACAGGGGGTTGTTCGTGCCACCTGGGGGCACGCCGTACCACGACAGCCCCATGCCGATTGGGTACAATGCCACGATATCGGCGCCACACATGCACGCCGCTTGCCTGGAGCTCCTGGAGAAGAATCTTCAGCCTGGAATGCGAGCTCTCGATGTTGGGTCAGGTAAACTATTGTTTATTCATTCTAGTTTGACGACTATACATGGGTGGTTCATGACTTCATGCTGACTTCCGAATCTCAAGGCATTATTTTGTTCTCTTCCATGGCAGCTATGGTAAGACTTAAGACTCTCAATGCTGTGGTCGAGACCAACTAGTTTTAGAAAACAGTCAATTCTAGTTGTATTTTGGCTCCTCGGCTGAGAGTTTTAATAACTTAGTTGCTCCTTGTTCCAAGAAAAAAAACACTAGTAATTTATTGGTTTCAGATTGTTACTTGCATCAGTAAATCTGACTTCCTCTTCAGTAATCTGGTTTTTCACACATCACTATTACACACACTTTAATAAAGCTAGATTATGGAAGATGCAGAGCTGTGTGTCAGCATACATGAGAGGAGAACTTCCCATTTTTTATCATTACCCTTCTGTTTACCTTAACTTCCAATATTTAGATACAATCCATGGTTATATAACATCTTAATTTATAAATTTATTCCAAACTGATATGTAGCTCTAAGTGATGAATGTTGATGCTGCCAGCTTCATATTGGATGAAAATACTCTTGGATTCTATGGAATTATTTGCTTGGTTACCTGGTCTGGGCAGCACCAGCTAGGCAGCTCCATTTAGCCCCAGGTGTCCAAAATCAGACTCCTGGGAGTGCTGCCTGCACTATGCAGTTATCCCAGTCCATGAAGCAAACACTATATTATATGTTTGTTGTTAAACTCATTGTGTCTGTTTGTTTCTGACTTTTTTTCAGGCACTGGATACCTAACTGCTTGCTTTGCACTGATGGTTGGACCAGAAGGACGAGCAGTTGGTGTTGAACACATCCCAGAGTTGGTTGCTACTTCTATTGAGAACATCAAGAAAAGTGCAGCAGCCCCACAGCTAAATGATGGATCCCTCAGTATACACGTTGCTGGTAAATATTAGCTTGTTTTGTGCTACCATAAAACTCAGCCATGTTGAAGCAGCAGATTTCGAACAGGTTCAATGATGACTTAGGTGTACATAAAACAATCCCTAAGTATACATGTTGCTGGTAATAGCTTGTTTTATGCTACCATAAAACTCAGCCATGTTAAAGCAGCAAATGTCCAACAGGTTCAATGCTGGCTTAGGTGTACATAAAACAACTTAGTTGATGTGAGCTGAGTTATTATAGTTCAGATGAAAATATCATTTCCATAGCACTTCTCCTTTTTCTTTTATTGATTGAATAAAGGAACCTGATTCAGCTAATGAGGTTGTCCAATACTCTACTTCTGTGTGTTCTACTAGCAAGGTTTTGTTATATTAATTGTCATACCGTAAGGAGGATCTCCCCCATTCGTGAGGTTCTTGTCCTTAGATGCGGAATTTTGCAGCAGCTTTAGTATTCCTTAGTCTGGCACTATGGCCCCATGTGCATTCAGCATTGTTGCCTTTGTTGGTTGTTCTATGCACTAACAGATGTTTAAAATGGATGCAGATGGGAGGGAAGGTTGGCCAGAGCTGGCACCCTATGACGCCATCCATGTTGGAGCTGCAGCACCGCAGATCCCAGAGGCGCTGATAGAGCAGCTGAAGCCCGGCGGCAGAATGGTGATCCCTGTCGGGACAGTCTTCCAGGAGCTGAAGGTTGTGGACAAGAAGTTGGATGGCACGGTCGGCATAAGAGACGAAACGTCTGTGCGCTATGTGCCCCTCACTAGCAAGGAATCTCAATTGCACGCAAGATGATTGCCCGCCCTATCATGTCAAAACAAATGTTATCTTCACCATGTCAGATGAGGCATTCAATCGATTCGCTACCATTGTAAATATTATATTTTTATATTAATCCTACTGCCTCTGTAATGCGCTGGCTTGGAAATAATGTAAATGATGGCACATCATGAAACGTTTGTTTCTGTTCAGCTGCCCCCGTGTTCTTGTTTATGCAACTTTGTTCTTCAGAGCCACAGCTGCCATTCATTTTTTGTGATCTAAACGACTTGGTTGGGAATGCATCCGGACTAGGCCATTAGACTGTCAAGGATGCTGATGCTATATGATACAACAGCCGAGAAGAGATGAACGTGAATGCTACAAGCTGGGTACGGTTTCGTACAGCTGATATAAATAATAATCTTGGTTTGCTGCTCCTACGGTTTCACCAACAAAACCTTTTGCCACGATGAGAATCTGATCAAGGCATATCGATAGAACATAGAAGCCTACTTGGATAATTCAACTCATGATGTCGACAAGAATAGTAAAACATCAAGTCCAGCTGCCAAGAGAAGCATCAAAAAGCTATGTGGCAAGAACCAAACATCAGGAAGCTAAGGGAGGGATCTAGCAACTTGTGACAGCATCAGCTTCCGCTAATTTGTACCATTGCTCCTCCGTTGTCTCCGTTCTCATTACAAACAAGCAGCCATCTCTCTCGTACCACCGCATCAAAAGCCCCTCTGTGGTCGCTCTGCTGCAACATTTACTCGAAGAGGGCGCCCGTCCAATTCCTATGGTTAATTTTACAAGATAATTAACATTAGTTCAGTGCTTCCATTTTACCTTGTGCGCTGGTATTTCAGTACTAAGAAAAAAATGGATTGGTTCGGAGTGCAGTATTTTCACCTGTCCATCCAGCGCAGAAATAGCATCATCGAGTTCCTCCTTTGACACCATTGTTACAAAACCAAATCCTCGTGAACGCCCAGATTCTCTATCATAGACAACAGTAGCATTAACAACTTCTCCATGCTCGCTGAACAATTGCACCAGCCTAGAGTCATCAACTTGCCATGGCAAGTTGCCAACATAAGCTCTGAAAGCAGGTGCAAATTGTCTCGGAGGTCTTTCCATGCGAGTGCCCCTAGGAGATGCCCTGTTTACATTCAGAAGCCTCCCGCTAATGTCCTATAGAAAATAAGCTGGTTAGTCATCTATTCAGCACAATCTGTGACATATATGCGCTCTTCTACTAGTCTAGGTGCAGAAATAGCGCTAAAGGTGTATTTTATTAAGCAGTTGATGATCAAATATGAGGATGCCTATAGTCTACATGCTTTAAAGTGGTAGACATATGTGCCCCTTTGATCTAAGGAGCCTGATAAAATGATAGAGAGCCTAACAGGACTGCCTCTTCTCCATGAGAGAGATGTATGGCCATCTCAAGTTCAGAACCTCTCAAGTCAATTCAATTTCCATGTATAATGAGTGAATCCATAACGTGAAGGAATGTAGAGGATGAGAGCTTTGAGATTTAGTGGATTGCAATTCTGTTTTAACTCTGGAGAAGAACAGAGAAACCAGAGGACAGAAATGAGCTTACATAGCGGTTGAACATCTCAATGGCTTTGTCAGCTTCCTCAATAGTGCTCATGGTAACAAAGCCAAACCCACGGCTCTGGCCAGTCTCTCTGTTGTAAATAACCTAAAATTGCACAAAACATTATCAAGCTTGCAACCTCAATGGAAGAAATTTCACTAACTCAAAGAATATTTTCTTTAGAACAAGAGTACCCTAAAAGAATAATGCAATTTCTAGGAACATTTGACAACAAGTACCAAAGACTAAGACGAATGAGTATATGATGACAGCAACATACTGGGGGAAACACTGCATTTTATCATATGAAGGCAGCATAAATGTACAGTTATGTACATAGCAAACAAGTCATAAGGAGTCCATAGACAGAATCAAACGTTTACTGAGCAGTATTTAGTTACAGGAAGTAACTGGAGAGCCATACTCGCAATGAGCAGATGCTATTACTGTAAATCTAGGTTTCACCAAGCACAACAAGCAGTTATAACCAACTGAACGTCGCACGTCATAGCCAATAGGAAACTTTGGGAGGGTGAGGCGCGTCCGGCTCACCTCGGCGACCTCGACGACGCCGGCCTGGTCGAAGAGCTGCGCGAGTCCCTCGCTGTCGATGTCGTAGGGGAGGTTCCCAACGTAGACCTTGGCCTCCTCGGGCGGCTCGACCGCGGCGTACTCCCCCTCACCCTCGTCGCCTGAGGCCAGCACCTCCTCCTCAACCTCCCCAGCCTCCTCGTCGAAGGCCTCTCCAGCCTCCTCCTCCTCCTCTTCCTCCTCGTCGGCCCACTCGACGCCCGCCTCGACGGCGTCGGAGGAGGCCACGAGGGGCGCGAGCGGCAGGCGGCGGCTGGCGCGGAGGAGGAGCGGCGCGGCGTGCGTGGATGAGGAGAGGAGCGGGAGGGAGACCGTGGGGAGGAGCTTGTGGGCCGGCGGGAGGGCCGTGTCGGCCATGGCCATGGCGAGGGAGCGGAGGGACATGGTTGCCATGGCGAAGGAAGGAAGGAAGGAAGGAAGGGAGAGGAAAGGAAGGGGATAAGGAAAGGATGGATTGGAGCCGGTGAGGTTTTTGGCGAAGCCGATGATGCCGTTGTTGCTCCTCCATTTTTATATCCGCGTTTGGGCTTTTTAATTGGGCCTGTCTAAGGGCCCGTTCGGCAGCGGCCGGGAGGTTACGTTCCTGGGCCACAACAATCCGGTTTCGACGGCTCCGCTCCGTTCCAACGGTCGGCGTCTAGGAGGACTAAGAGCATCTACAAGGGCTTTGCAAACAAAGTAGAAAATACCCTTCCAATAGTTTTGCAAATAAGGTTTGCAATTTGGTTAACTTTGCAAATAGAGGTTGATGCATTGTATATATGCAAACCTTCCCATCACTTTGCATCTACAATTTCGGCCTTCCACGTCGGACTCCGTCCCCTCGGCCACGTCTGGACGACGTACGCGGCCACGGCGCGGGAACGGAGGTGGACCTTCACTCACGGGGACCTTCCCTCGGAGGAGGACGGAGGTGGACGGAGCCGAACTGACGCGAACG
>Ga0182004_10002071_pt1 | contig 15365 bp, 5 predicted proteins | sample Sormic07211540_1_FD_120479 | JGI IMG/M metagenome (GOLD analysis project Ga0182004, IMG submission 120479) | Endophyte microbial communities from Sorghum bicolor roots, Mead, Nebraska, USA - 072115-40_1 MetaG | ecosystem: Host-associated > Plants > Roots > Unclassified | place: USA: Nebraska...
CAAAATAACGTTGCACAGAGATCTATATGTAATTGGTTCCTTTGGAGAGGGTATATATTAATTTCCTTACTGAAAAACTGCAGCTCCTTAACATGCTGAGAGTAATACAGATATGCTAACCCTCAGATTCAATATTATGTACCTAACTTCCTTTTCATTAGCTTTTATTTGTTTCATTAATTTCTCACTACTATGTCCTTTTTTAACTTGTGCAACTATTTTTTATTATTAATCCCTTCTAAAAATAAGGACGATAATGGCACCCAACAACCTATGCAGGCTTTGTAATTAAAAATGGCGCATGATGACCAGCTATGCGGACAACGCCGAGTGGATCTCCGCTTCCACAGGTGGGCAGCGCCAGTTGACCTGGCTACTACCTTCTCCTTCTCGGTGTCAATTCCATCACCGTCATCCGCGTGAGACAGACGGATCCCACTGTAAGCTGTTGTGCATCATCGACAAGCTAGCGTGTGCTGTCACACCTTCCATAACTGGAGTCGGCCACACATCGTATGGAGAAAGATTTGTATCTATATCAAATAATAGTTGTGGTTGCCCGGTTTTTCTTGAATTTATTATGCATTTAGATTTAGAACTTCAGATGCATGTGATCCTTTTTGGTCTTACAGGGATGAGACAGAATATCTTGAAGAGATCATGTGGTTAAGAATTCTTGATTTTAGTGTTGAAGACTAGAGACCTCCAATATCTACCGAAAAAGGTTTTGAAAAAACATTATTTCCAACACCTACCCAACTGATTGAGCCTCATACATCTTGGAGGCCTGATATTGTTCCATCATCCAATGTAAGAATGACTAAACTGTGCAATACCAACTCACAATTACTTATCTGTACAGAACATGTTGGTAGACACCTACTGATCCTGTTGCCTTTGTTATTTCTATGTGTTGTGAGTCCTATCTATATGCTTTTAATGTTAAAATATGCTTGTAGATGAGTAATAGTTTTCAAAATTATGTTGTGGTTTTAAAATTGATTAATACATTCTAATCTCTCTCACTCTCCCCCTTATAGTCATAGAGTGCGCTAGAGAGTTGTATATGTGCGGTGCTTAAGCAATACAATAATAATCTTTCCTTTTTTGTTTGGTTTGTTGTTTTCTCGTATCTTGTGCTTTTACTGGCATTCTAGGTGCACGGCATTGGTTCTTCACTGATTGAAATTGTAAAAGTTTGTCGGAGCACAGATCTCAGCTTCTGTCATGAGTCCTAAAAGCGAGAATTCAGAGCTTTGAGTCATGGAGTTGAGGCTGACAATTTGACACCGAAGTTTTCCCTACAATAATTACTGATTGTTCTATATGCTGTCCTGATTTAGTTGTTAGAGGTTATCCCAATTATCTTACACCACAAAGTAATAAAGGAAAGACAGACCTCAGCCTCACCTTGCAATAGCTCAATTTCTTGGAGATCTATTAAGGTTATATATTGACTTTTTTTGCAATTGGTTTCTATTCTACCTTGTTTGGGATTGTGTAACATTGTTCTCCGTTTGAAATGTTGTCAAACCTGAGTGTACATTTGAGTATAAGTAATTTCTGTAATTCTTGCATGGCATCCCCAAAACTTAGAACAATGATTCACAACTGAAAATCAGAGAGACAAGGGTTCTGCACTCAAATTTGCAATAGATTTTCGTTCAAGGCAATGTCCAATAGCGGCTAAAGTTGCTAACAAAATTATTCAATATGATCCAATTTCAACATTTACTAAATGTTATGGGATTTTATATATGTTTTACTCGTGTAGCTTACACAATGAGATTCTTTGTATACCTGTAGCAACGCACGGGCACTTAACTAGTATAAGAAAAAAGAAAAACTACCGAACCTGCTTTCGTCGGGCCGCTGATTCCCGCGCTCGCGCTCCCGGCTCCCGCTCCTCCTCTCCCTCGCTCCTAGTTCGGCGTGATGCTCGGGTCCGGCCGTTCGGACCCAAAGCTCTACGGCCGTTTGGACCCGAAGCTCTGCGCAGGTTCATCCGTCCCTGCCTTCCTTCTCCCTTTCCATTGCGCGAAAATGAGCTCGTCAACCCTAATGTAAGTTATTTGCTATCCACGCCTTAGATCTGCATCTCCATCTCCGCAGGACCGTCTGCTACATCTGACCTCTACCACCTGGTTGAATTTTGATAGCCTTGACGCCCTTTAATTTGTGGAACATGGACCAGCCGAGTTTAGAATTAACTCATTTACAATAATATACGTATGTAATTAACTATCATAAAAGTGAAGTCTATGTTTTTGGAGCTCATCAAGAAGAAAAGGAAAAGATGGCCAATATGTTAAACTGTGTCTTGGGTGAGATGCCTATGAAATACTTTGGTATTCCAATTAGTAATAAACATCTCAATATCTATGCTTTTTCCTTTCTCCATCAAAAACTTTACAAGAGGCTTGACCGTTGGAAAGGTAAGCACCTAACTTCTGGGGGTAGACAAATCCTTACTAACACTTGCCTTAGTAGCATTCCTCTATACTGCATGGGTTTCTATTGGCTTCAGGATGGTGTGCACAAAAAGATGGATAGCATTAGGGCCACCTTCTTATGGCAAGGAACTGAGGAAAAATTTAGATATCACATTGCAAAATGGGAAATGGTTTCTAGACCTAAAGACCAAGGGGGTTTGGGCATCATTAATACTAGACTGATGAATGATTGCTTGCTTGTCAGCTGGAACCTGATGAACTATGGTTCAAATTGTTGAAAGCTAAGTATATGGAGGACACTAATTTTTTCTCTTCTAAATCCAAAGGGGGATCTCAATTTTGGCAGGGGCTTCAAAGAGTTAAAAACCTTTTTAAATGGGGAGCTACCTTCACAATTGGCAATGGGTAGTCTTTTCTGGCATGATTGTTGGCTGCATAATGTCCCATTGAAAATTTACTATGAGGATCTGTATAAAATGGTGAGACATCCTGATTGTTCTGTGGCTGATTGCTGGGTTAATCAGGATTGGTTTGTTGAGTTTCGGAGAGTTCTTTCGAGTGATGAATTCCAAAGATGGACCCTTCTTTATGATGAACTTCAACACATCAATTTAGATAGTTCCATTCCTGATAGAGTGTCCTGGGCTCTTGAGAAAACTAAAATGTTCACTACTAAATCGTTATACAGATTTTTATCCAGTAGAGGCATGCCAAGTAGAGTTGCTGGATTCATCTGGAAGTGTAAAATCCCATTAAAATAAAGTTTTTTCTGTGGCAAATCTTTAATGACAAGTTGCCAGTTGGTCAGGCGCTGTTAAAAAGAGGATGGAAAGGAGATGGCAAGTGCTGTCTCTGTGGGGTGTTGGAAACAATAAATCATATGCTTTTTGACTGTGTTCTTGCTAAATAGATTTGGGCTGTCATAAAGAAAGTGTTCTGTTTGGGAGATATTCCTCACTCCCTACAGGATTTGTCCGAGGGTTGGCCGGCTGTGGGGCAAGGGACCCTTGCCAATATGGAATATTATGTTTCTTTTCGCAGGTTTTGCTTGGACCCTATGGGTTTACAAGAAACAAGATGGCGATTGAGAAGTGTTATCCTAAGACGCCTGCTGACATTCTATATGACACGTTGTCATTGTTGCAGAGGTGGTCTTTGCTCTTGAAGGCAATTGACAAGGAGAAGGTGGACCAGGCGAAGAGCATGCTGTTGCGCTGGATGAGGAATTTTGAGTCAAGCTTGGTGATGCCTACAAACGTTGTTGAGATCGGAGTCTTTGCTGATCTAGTATTTGCCTATCTTTGTTATCGGTTCAGTTTGTTTCCTGTTTGCTTGAGACACTGGTATCCCCAGCCTTTGTATTCAAACTTGGTGCTTTCTTAAAAGCAGAGATATTCTCTTTTAAAAAAAATAATATACGTATGTAGGCAATGCAATTTCGTAATGTTTCTGCACAAGTAACAGCAAATTAATATATTGCCAATGTGTCAGATAGATAGATCAATCAATGATGCAAGAAAAACGTCACGACGATGTATATATATGAATAAGATGCAGTAGCATCAGTATACAAAGAAAAATTAAGTACCACACGCTAACTAAAAACTGAACAAAAAGAAGAAACTACTAGTAATTGGGCACGGCAGTGCATGTCGTGTATCCTTATTTACTATACTTGTAGGATTGGAGGGCGGACAGTTACGAGTAGTCCGGCTCCCTTTGCTTGGCGCGGTCGAAAGAATATATATATGGCTGGATCTGCTGGTACGTAGCTAGTGTGGTATACTATATGCTTGCTCACTTGAACAATGGTGGGATTGTCTGCTCATTTCTGAAGTAGTCGGTGGGGTCCACCTTGGCCTTGATCCTGGCGAGCCTCTCGAAGTTGAAGCTGAAGTACTTCTCTCCCCAGACCTTGCCGCTCTCGTAGGTGGAGATGTCGTTGACCACCTGGTTGACGCCGAGGTCGAGGTCCCTGTAGTTGACGTACGCCTGCCTCGGGTTCTTGGTCACGTACGGCTCCATGAACGCGTACATGTCCCTGCTCCACTGCGTCGGCGCCGCCCCGGCGGCCTCGCCGGACCAGTAAGTGACGTACTGGATGTTGAACAGCATCCCCTGCCGGTGCGGGAACGGCGTCGCCCTGTCCGGGATGGCGCTGATCTTGGCGCCGTAGGGGTCCATGATCATGATCCCGGCACCGGGCTTGGCCAGCCACGCGTAGATCTTCTCCCACACCGGCTTCGCGATGGGGTCCTTGACGTAGTCCGACTTGTACTTGCCGAACGACCTGATGTTGGACGTCCGGTTCAGGAGGTCCTTCATGGTGGCCTTGTCGCCCATGGGGATGAACGCCACCGACTGCACCCACGACATCTCCTTGCAGTCCCCTTGCTTCACGCCCAGCTCCGGGAACCGGCTGGCCATCAGCGGGAGGAGGTCCTTGCACGTGCCGAGGAACAGGCCCTCGAATATGGCGGTGCCTCCCATGGCCAAGATCCGGATCATCAGGTCCTCGGGGAGCGACGGCGCCACCTGCTGCCATTTGACGATGAGGTCGATGGCGCCGTCCTTGACACTCCTGGGCATCTGCAACACCGTCACCTTGGGCGGGACGGGCACGAGCTTCAGCTGCCACGACACCACGATGCCGAAGCTCTCGCCGCCGCCGCCCCTGATCGCCCAGAAGTAGTCCTCGCCCATGGTCTTCCTGTCCAGCAGGTTGCCGTTGGCGTCCACCACCTTGGCGTCGACGACGTTGTCCACGGCGAGGCCGTGCTTGCGCAGCATCATGCCGAAGCCGCCACCGCTGAAGTGCCCCCCGACGCCGATGGTGGCGCACACGCCCGCCGGGAACCCGAGCTTGGGTGCCCACTTCCCCAGCGCGTAGTAGATGTCGCCGAGCTGCGCGCCGGAGTCGACCCACGCCGTGGCCGCCTTGCCGTCCAGCGACACCTTCCGTAGCAAGGACATGTCCACCACGGCGAACGTCTCCGGCTTGGTGGAACGGTACGACAGGCCCTCGTAGTCGTGCCCGCCGCTCCGCACGCGGACCCGCATGCCGTGCTTCCTGCCGCACGCCACGGTGGCCTGGATGTGGGCGGGCTCCGTCGGGGTGATGATGTACAGTGGCTTCGCCGTCTTGTCCGAGTCGAACTTGAGGTTCCGGACGGTGGACGCCCAGATGGAGCCGTACGCAGGCGAGCTCCTGGCGTAGAGGAGCCGCGGGGGGATGCTCTTGGTGAGGCACGCGAGGAAGTCACCTTTGGCGGGCGCGGCGGCGGGCATGGCCGACGGTGGGTAGGAAATGGCGGCGTGGCAGGAGGATGACAAGGCGCACAAGAGGAGCGCCAAGGCAAGGGACCTTGATGTCGCCATTGCCGCAGGGGAGTAGATACTAGATAGAGCACTGCACCACAAGGGCAGGGCGTAGGCTTTATATAGAGGCTACGAGTGGGCATTGATCTTCACCGTTTCCTACTCGCGCGGATCGATCCATTGATTGGTCGAGGAGGAGAGGTACTGCATGCATGGAAGAAACTATATAGGGAAGGTAACAGGTCAAAGCCTGGCGTTTTTACAGGGCCTATGCCGGATGGATTTCTTCTTCTTGCAGGTTACTACATCGGTGTTAATGTGACCTGCTGACCGGCCATTGCATATTCGCATTAATGCAAAAGAATGCTATAATGATCTAAGGCTCTAAGCTCATGCATGCATCAAAGAAACCACACACGTTACACGAGGATAGAATTCCTACACAGAAGAGGAGACCACTATTAGGTTGGTCCACCCAATGCCCCAATTCATGTCAGTATCAAACCTTTACATGCCCATGCATGTAGCATTGACCATAAAATTCGCCCCATAGCTGAGGTCCTGAGGTGCCATGCCACGAGTTGTTTTCAGTGGACTCGGCATGCTGTGTTAGGCTAGTCTCAATGTATGTTTCATAAAAGTGTCATACACATTGAATAGGATGCTACATAAGCAAAATTTTTGACTTGGCAGAATCATTAAATGAAAGAGTTTCATCATATGAGAGAGAGAAGAGTTTCATTCCCATCAAACTCATGTGGTTCGGTTATCTAGTTTATAGTCTTAGGCGTCCTCAACGGCAGCTATGAAATCGCTAGCGATGTGAAGGTGAAAGAGAATATAAAAAGAGAAAAATAAAAGCTGTATAGGAGGAGCGTATAGTGTCAGAGACCGTAAAAATGTTGGAGTCCGTGCGAGACTATCGCTTCAGCACTCGTTAGCGAGTTCGTATTCTCGTCCACGTGGAATAAAATAATATATTTGCTAACGACGTCGCCCACCGTTGTGGGCGCCCTAGTAACTATGTCATAAAACTATGCATTGAGATTAGCCTTAGAGAAAAATTTGTGGCTCATCTTTTAACTTGTTAAGAGGTGTCACTTAAGTCCTCTAATATAAAAAAATATTTCTAGGTCTAAATGGGACCTAACCTGCTCTGTAGGCCAATGTGGCATATTGACTGTGCATTGACGTGGACCCTATATATAAGCCCGGTCCTTTAACTTGGCAAGAGGTGTCACTTAGGTCTCTTTAGGCCTTGTTTAGTTCCAAAAAATTTGGAAAAATAATACTGTAGCATTTTCGTTTTTATTTGACAAATGTTGTCTAATCATAGAGTAACTAGGCTTAAAAGATTCGTCTCACAATTTACAGACAAACTGTATAATTAATTTTTATTTTTATCTATATTTAATGCTCAATGCATGTGCCGCAATATTCGATGTGACGAGGAATCTTGAAAAGTTTTAGATTTTTGGGGTGAACTAAACAAGGCATTACTCTCAAATGTTATTTTTGAGTCCATGATCTTGGCTTTCTTGGCTTTCGGTATCATCTAGGTCCAAAAGGGTCCTAACCCACTGTATATGCTAACGTGGCATACCAACTGTGCATTGGTCATGGATCTAGACCCTAAGGGTCCATCATAGCTATTGACCATGGTGTTGGAATATTATCTGAATTCTAATTTGAGTCTTCTAGGGATGCTTGGAGGGCCCATTGTTTGGGTTATGTTTATTAGCGGATTTATTTTTGTATTTGACTGCAGTTAGTTCATAGAACAACTAGAGGCAGACAATGATACAAACGGATCCCCATGTCAAATAGTTGCGGGATGAATGTTGACGACAGTTAACAACCATATTTAATAGTCAATAATATATTCATAAGGGCACAATTGTGATCGCTAACAATGGTTTAGGATTTAAACTAACAAATTCTATGAGTTTTGGTGAATATATGAATTTTGTAGGATATATCCACAAAACCGTCAAAGGTGACCTACATGTTAGAGTTAATAACACAATTCCACTGTGAAACCTATCTGGGAAGGTTCTATAGGGATCCAGAGAGCACCACACCGAAGCTTGGGCCAGAAGGGCTCAGAAGTGGGTCGACCAGCCCAACCCTAGGTGGCTAACCTACCACGGAGCCCCCTCTCCCTCCGCCATTATTGACGGTCAATAACGATGAATTCCGACCGTCAATTAATATCAAAGATAGGAGAATTCAGCAAACCAACATCACATATGCAATTATTTCTAACTTATTCCACGTGTATTTGGAGAATTGTATTTTTCATAGGACATATACACAAATACATGTATTCATATCCAAAAGGCATTTTTTGACACGTATTTGCACAAACAAATAATAAGGACATCAAGCAAATAAACTCCAAAGAAGCCCTACACACAGAGGTACCCACCTAGAGTCCACCAGAACCCACCACACAGAGGCGGTGGTGAGAGGCGGCGTAGCCCAGGGGCCGGCCGCACCCTGGCTGGGCTGGACCAGCACCACCTTCCTCTAGTAGTTTGATGGCGGTTCCCTAAGGCAGATCATCGTGTGCTCCAGCACAACTTGTGGCTTCTTATCGCCTTACTCACTTGTATAAGAAGGGAGGCACACCCCCTCATCAACACACACAACACTCTTGAGCAATCTCCACTTTCAATTCATAGTTGTAGCTTTTACTTTCTTGGTAGTAGAAGAGCAAAGCAAAACTACCTTGGAGAGCTTGACTCCTTGGAAGAAGACCACTTTGGGTATGAATAGAATTATGGTTCTTTCAAGTTTATTCTCTCATTATCCAATTATAGTCATATTTATGAACTAGAGTATAGTTGTGATGCTATAATCTTGATGTATGAACTAGTGTATAGTTTATATGTCATGAGAGTATCATCATTAATATTGTGCTTAATAAAACATAGAACTTGTATAATGAAGATTAGAGCTAAGTTGGGTGTGGTGGTTCATTGTACCGCAAGGTGTGCCTAATTCATAACTTCTCGATCCGTAGGGTCGTAGTCTCGAGGTGAGTTGGGTAGTCTCTGTATACGTAGGCATGGTGCCTGGGTATGGAGAGATAGGTTTCTGCATGGTCCTTACTTCAGTCAAGGGGATGGCGGCAGGTGGTGACAGCTCTATCCGTCCTTAGCATTCTCCTCTGTTCATTTGAGATGTAGGAGTCTAAATTAGCATAGTGGTTGCTGGCAGACTAGTACACACATGCTCTCCTAATCCATGTCACACTTAGCACTAATTCAAGTTATGCAGATTGTATGAACATTAACTAATCATAATATGACTATACTAGATTAATGCCTATTCGCTTAGAAATATTCTTTTATTAGTTTCTTTTCTATTTATCATTTGAGGAAAGCTCATGTTGTGTCCACTAACTCTATTATCATTTCTTACCCCTGTATTAACAATTTCTTAACTTGCACAACATTACTACCCATGATCATATCAGAATCTTAATCAGTGACTTCCTTTGAAAAAATATAAATAATGATACTCAAATACTCACCGGGTGAAATGCTACAAATGATAGCTCCGTGTGCTTACTGATTAATATCTAAAAAGGTTAAGGAACTATCAAGGTTAATACTTTTGATATCGCTATACTCTAGTGATGCTCCTAAGTACAAACCACAAGGACATTTCTGGTGCAGTTGCTGGGGATAAGTTCTCTACCTGATCTTAGTGATTATGTTAAGGAATGCCAACAAGCATTTCTAGTGCCGTTATAGGGGAAGGCATATAATGATATGTTCATGATAGTATGCATGTAACTTAGCAATTGTTTATGCAGGCTAACTTTGCTTGTTTCTTCTCCCCTCGCATGTGTGCATCTCTCCATCGCCTTCACCACATCATCGTCCTTCATTGCTGCACCGCCACTCTTTGTCTCCGCGCAGGCGAGTGCTACAGTGGTGCTGGGGGCTAGGGCTCAGGGGGAGCCAGCCATAGTGGAGGAGAAGAATGCAATCTTGCCGGTGTTAGAAGATCTCCTCACCCAAATCAAGTCCTTAGCGTTCCTTGCTGCAACCGCAGTAAGGAAACTCACTTGAAGGCGTTGGAGTTCATCATCGTTCATCTCTCCTGCTAATTTCCCTCATCCAAGGTGAAACCCTAAATTCATCATGAATTATTTTTTATTACCTATTTCATTCACTCTCAGCATAGATGGAAGTTCGGCTCTCTTCTAGTGCTAGATCTGATAGTACATTACATATAGATTCAAGTTGAAGGTTGAATCAAGCTTAGGGTGTAATCTGTCAAAATGTGAAGGCTCTAGGCCTCTATGCAGAGGCTCCACACCAGATCATGAAGGCTCCATGATCTGGAAAGATTGACTATCTTGGTTTGATTCAAAACTCTACTCAAATCTAGTGTGATGCTACTGTTAAGTTTGGCATTGGATTCTTATACCTTCTATATGTTCTACTTAGATGGAGAATGATCCGAGAAAAAGGGGTGAGAAAAGACAGAAGGGGTCTCATGAGTCAGTTGACAGAGAAATCAGAGACCTTGTCTTTAGAGAGCTTGCTAGTGGTAGTAGATAGCAAGAGCAGAGTAGTGGACAACGAGGCACGGGAAGAGGAGCTCAGAAGGCTTTGGCCAGGAGAGGGCGAGGTCAGGGCAGTGGTGCTGGTAGTGCTGGTCATGGTAATGGACCAGAGGAAGATGGAGGAACATAAGGAAAAACAAATCTTGCTATTGGTGCACTAGACACACATGCACAATTTGTAGTGTTTGATCCATCATATAGATTATAGCATCAAGGAGCTCCAGTGAGAAGAGAGCCTGTGATCTATGACCAAGGAGTCCAGAGGTAGCACAACAACTATCACAACTTGGGAGTGCAAGTGAAGAAAGCTAGAGCAGAAAACCCATACATATGGCTGAATGACAAAGGCATTAACTATAGGTTTTGGTCATTGTTTCAGTTTGATTTCTACAAGATTGTGATTCTAGCCAAGGACAAAAAGATAGTGCAAATGAAATACATTGACTGGGATCAAATTGAGAGCATGAACACATTAGACTCTAGGAGAGTAATTGATACAATGACTCAGCATGGACACTTCAGACTTTAGGAGAGTAATTGATATAGTGACTCAGCATGGACTAAAGGATATCATGGGGTTCCAATATGATTGGAACAGAGAAATATTAGCTCATTTTCATGCCACCTTCTTCCATGATGTAGCAAATGAGTCCATTCATTGGATGACAGAAGGAATCCACTATAAGGTAGACTTTACTACTTTTGCTCGGCTGCTTGGTTTTGGAAGTGGAGATAGGTTTGCTGACACCATTTAGATAGAGCCTGTATTGAAGACAAATGACATTGTCTTTGCTTATGAAAGGAGGGACGTAGCTGATGGTAAAATAGTGGGTCTAAAGCCCTATTACTATGCTATGAACAACCTCTTTAGAGAGACAATAAATCTAAAAGGTGGTGACTCTACTTCACTAAGAAATTTTGCAAAGAACCTACTTGCTACAATGGTACCTAGTAGTGATGGCTTCTCTATTAGTAGGTTCATCTAGGCTGAGTTGAGTGACTCTATGGATGATGCAAGAAATGACCTACCGTAAGCACCCTATGTCATGTATATCATTGAGAGGGTGTCTGGCATTGAATTCAAGAAGGATGTGGAGCATAGGCCCTATAAGCTAAATCAGTGGAAACATGCTGGTTGGGAGGCACTTGTGGGAGCAGCAAGCACATCAACTGCAGCAGAGGGTAGAGCATATCATTAGGCTAGTAGCAAGCTCAAGGACTTGCTCAAGAACATCTTTTGTATGTGTCAGTATGCTGTAGACAATGAATATGAGGGAAGAAAGGACATAAATGAGGTGATGAAACAAATAGGTCTTCCAACTAGAGACATTGCACCTCCTCTAGTGTTTCCACCGTATCAGGACTCTAGTGAGGATGAGCCTGTGAGAGATCTTCCACATGATCATGATACTCTTGGAGAGAGGATGAGTGCCATCAGGCGTGAGAGAGGATAGTCCAGGCCACAGAGGTTCACCACCACTACACATAGGGCTAGTAGAGCTATTGTCAGTGACAGTGATGAGGAGTCAACACAGGAGAATGGGTCTAGTAGCAAACAGCAGACTAAGTTAGCAGGTGATGATGACAATGATGATGGCAGTGATTGGAGTGGGGAGCAGTGAGATGATCTTGCTTCTCCTCTATTGTTCTTTTCTTTCCTTTTTAGCTCTTGTTGATAAAGGGGGAGAGAGACAAGATGGAGGAGGTCGGTGGGTTCTTTTGCGTCGTATCTAGAGTTGTGAGAGTTGGAAGGCTATTTTCATTTTTCGATTCGATCCCTTCAAACTCTATGTTCTATGGTCTGTAATAATAATAACTTTGTATCATCTTTGTGTGGTGATTTGTGGTCATGGACATGGTTTTAATCACTCTGTGTGTAATGCCTTGGTAGAACTGTGTAAATTTATTGTTTGTGTTTATCATTACCTTACTAGCTCAGTTAGTACTGTGTGATGCCTATTTATCTTTTGTGTTATTTTAGAAGTGTTCTGGCTATACAGAACACAGAGGCTCCATGCTTGGGTCTAGAGGCTCCGCGCTTGCAGAGGTTCCACGTCTGGCTCGGAGGCTCCATGATCTGTACACTCAGAACATTTCTCTTGGTTTGATCGGTGCTTCTCTTTCATGTGCATCATGGATTTTCTCTTGACACAGTTCTTTTGCACCCCACGATAATATGAATACAATGTATCTGTAACATTTGCTCTTAATATATGCAAAGTATGTCTTGAAGGGACATTTTCTTAATTCAAATTAAACCTTGCATATATTAAGGGGGAGCCATTGTATTCATGCTATCAAAAGCTCAATATTTTAATTAAATGTAAGCGTTAATTGTGTTGTCAACATTTACCAAAAAGGGGGAGATTGTAAGTGCAATCAAGCTCTAAGTGGGTTTTGGTGAAGTTGATAACATAATTAAAGAACTAATGACATTGACAAGAGTGTGACAGCATAGCTTCAATCATGGGTGCAAATAATTAAAGGATGAGACCCCTAAATTCAAATGGATGCCTTGCAACCGCTTCAAGAGCGAGTTAATTCTTTTTGCCTTTTGAAATTGAGTTATAGGCCAAGCAGTACTATCAAGGGGGATACTAATAGTGGTTTGGGGTGAAACCAAGTGCTCATTTTACCTTACTCGTCTTCAAATTATCCCAGCCATAGATAGCTAGTTGTGCTAAATTCCTTTCTATTCTGGCCAGCGTGGAACCTCTACGCTCAGGCGCGAAGGTTCCGAGGTCTGTCTGGCCCAAATGTTTTGTGGGTGACGCGGATGGTACTTATATTATCCCCTTCGCCCCCAATGGTTATCTTCTTCCTCATTCACTCAGACTCATGACAGAAGCCCTCTCTCTCTCCTAAGCTTAGTGCTCAAACTCCCTTGCTTAAATCTTTATGATTCCTTGAGGGATTTGACTTTAGAGAGTGTGAGAAAGCTCAAGAAGATGACCCTCCTCTGTTCTCATGCACTTGGTGAATCCCTAGGCGCTTGGTGTGTTCGTTACTCTTGGAGCTTGGCTCCTAGACAGCTAGCGGGCGCCTGGGAGCTCCCAATCCGCTGTGATTGAGCATCGGGAAGTTCGTATTACCCTTTGTGACTTAGTAGAACCCTCTAACTTATCACCTTGGTGATAGGTTGGAGAAGAGGAGCAGTTGCAAGAGACTCCATAGCCTTTGTGGCTAACCTCAATAACATGGAGTAGGTCAGCCTTTGTGGCGAACCGAACCATAGGAAAAATCCTTGTGTCTCTTGTGATCGAGATTGGTGCAGCTTTTACTTGTGATTTGTTTTATCTTTTAGGTTTTGCATCCGATCTACTGTGTTCACATCATCTAGGTGCAACCAACCGTTTGAGTAGCTCAACACACTCAATAGGAAGACTGGTATTAGAATGGATCTTCTTTTCATTCATTACTTTCTGCTATAGATTACTTGTGTACTCTGATCCCTAGAGGTTCCACGTTTAGCCTCGGAACCTCCACACCCTTGGAACCTCTGTGCTTCAGCTTGGAGGCTCCATGTTCTGACTGGTTTTGTGAGGTTTCTTAAATTTTAGAAAAAGTCCTATTCACCCCCCTCTAGGCCACTTGCTAGATTCTTTCAATAGTGTATGACCAGGTTTGATCTACCAGAAAACTTCATCCACAAACCAAAGGTTATCCTAAGGAGGAACCGGTCCCGTACCGTTTTTCCCCGAACCACACCACTCCACCTCTACCGATAGATGACCCAGTCAACCTCGCACCATCCACTACTATTGCTATGGCCAAGTCACTCCACGAATACTCTATTCCCAACATTGCCAATGTACCCACCGGGCCCACTGTCAACATAGGGTCTAGAAACTTTGAGCTCCGCACTGGCCTCATCATGATGGTGCAGGCAAACTAGTTCCATGGTTTGCCAAGTGAGGACTCATTGTATTTCAAGTGTTTTGTAAAATCTTATCATATAGTCAAGATCGCCAGTTGGCACCTGTGGTTTTTTCCCGTGATGGTTTTGCATGTAAAAATTTGTGTCTCATGTTTGATCTTTATCTGCATTATTTGCTAACAAATGGATAACATCTAGTGCCTCTAGGCTAGTTATATTGTTTGGTGCATGACACCAGACATTGCCATGCTAAGAGGATCCCATCCTCCATGCACGGCTTGGCTCACACCAGGAGCTATTGCTTTGGCGTGCAACGTCCAAATCGATATTATTCTAACGCTTGATTGTCAAAGCTAGGATGGCTAATGATTTGGGCTTCTCTACCTAGCTTTGGCTTCATGTCTGCTCTTGTTGTACCCCTCACTCAGTCTCTGTAATGGCTTATACACTTCATTTCAATCCATCAATTTTACATTTTAGTCATAGTGGATGCCCATGAATCTCGCGTTTGTATTTGGGGATTATAGCTATGCAATGCCAAGTTGTTTCTTGCATTTTGGAGGTTTATGCTATGATTTTTCATATATATGGATATCAGTTCTATGATTCTTACCTCTGGTTTTATATAGGCATTTTGTTCATTGACCTTTTCTGCTCTATTCCATCTCATTTATCCCTGTTTTTTCTCTTTCTTTCATTGCACTTTGTAAAATGGATCCATTTTATTTTTTTACTATGCAAGGTGTCCACCAAGAAAATCATCTTGGTTTCACATTCATCAACCTGTTGGAGGCCATTGCTCTAGCGGTAAGCCTTTTAGCCACTTTATGGTTTCTTTCTATTTCAGCATTGTTTTAGTTATACCTGTGAAGGGTTCGGTTCGACCCGCTTGCGAAGCCGATCCGCACCTGAAATTAGCTTGTGGACCGATTCGGGTCGACCCGAAGTAGAATAGGAGCAAAAGGGTCGTGACCCTATCGACCCCCGGTGAACCTCGGGTCGACCCTTCGACTCGCCTCCTCCTCCTCTGGTAACCCCTTCCACCGCCTCCTCCTCCTCCACTTCCCTTACCCTACCTTGGATTTCGCGCACGAGTACAAGATCTGCCACTAAACGCTGCACCGAGAGGCTCATC
>Ga0182004_10002072_pt1 | contig 15361 bp, 14 predicted proteins | sample Sormic07211540_1_FD_120479 | JGI IMG/M metagenome (GOLD analysis project Ga0182004, IMG submission 120479) | Endophyte microbial communities from Sorghum bicolor roots, Mead, Nebraska, USA - 072115-40_1 MetaG | ecosystem: Host-associated > Plants > Roots > Unclassified | place: USA: Nebraska...
GGAGCAAAAGGCGATGCAGGAGGAACAAAAAGCCTCTGGCGCTGGCGAGTGAACTCGAGCGTGCGGCTGCAAAGCTACTTTTTATCCGGGCCAGAGACGTGAGCCCACAGCCCAAGTGCCCAGATGCATGTGCATGGAGATGGGAGAAGTCAGAAGCGCAGCAAAGCAAGCGCTTGTTGCGGCGGCACACACGATGCGGAGTCCGCCATCGAGCGTTGTTTGATTGGAGCTCTGGTTCCCAAATCCCAAGTCCCGGCTCAACTCAACTGTCTAGTTTATGCCGCGACGGGGTTAGGCAAGATTCTGCCTACGGACGGCTATGGCTACTCTATGCAACTGAGATTAGCCCACAACTTATCCACATGCTGATGGGAGTACTATAGTGCAATTAGTAGAAGCTAGTACTACAACTCCGTAGGAGTACTATAGTGCTACTAGGCCTTGTTTAGTTCCAAAATATTTTGCAAAATCGACACTGTAGCTCTTTCGTTTGTATTTGACAAATATTGTTCAATCATAGACTAACTAGGCTCAAAAGATTCGTCTCGTCAATTTCGACCAAACTGTGCAGTTAGTTTTTATTTTTGTCTATATTTAATACTTTATGCATGTGTCTAAAGATTCGATGTGACGGGAAATCTGAAAAATTTTGCAAATTTTTTTGAGAACTAAAAAAGGCCTAGTAGAAGCTATTACAAGTGTTTAATCGCAACTTTTCATCGCAGCCAGTGCAACTAGATGCAACTACATGTGCTCCTAGCAGTTTGGTGATGGAAAATGCAGCTAGCTAGTGCACTAAAGACTAAACTAAAGTACACCAAGTTGTCTGTCTATCCTCTAGCAAAGCTTGTTGGGAAAAAGGAGATTCGCTTAGCATACTAAATTGTGGTGGTGGTGGTTAGGATTTGATAGTAGGGAAAAAAAATTGTGTGCCATGGGGGTTGAGTGACCTAGAAGTTTAGATTCGATTCATCCACGCCCTTCTATAGTCTTTTGATCATCAAATATGTCAGGGAAAGCTTAATTGTTCAGCGCTCGGCGGCACAATGAACTTAAGCGTATGCACATGAGTAGTATGACACCTACGCATGCATTTTCAACGAAAAAAACAAACCAACCTACGAGTGAATGTCAGCATCGTTACTCCACAGTCATGTTTGCAGAGGAGGTCCATTGTAAACATTAGGAGTTAGCTGACGTAGATTCGTGCAGCCTTCTTCGCTGCTGCATGCCGTGCACCATTAAAGAGGATTTGGTTAAAGTGATAAAGTTTAACGGGTACTATAATATTTTTGTTTTATTTGACAATTAGTGTTCACTTATAGATTAATTAGACTCAGAACATTCGTTTCATAAATTATTCTCTAGCTGTGTTTTTAGTTTTATAAATAGTCTATATTTAATATTTCATATATACGTTTAAACATTCGATATAATAAGCAGTAAAATTTACCGGCGTGAACCAAACAGAGCCTAAAGCCTCCTTTAGAACGCACAAATAATTTTAATGAAATGAATGTATTGATTTTTTTTATATAAATTGATATGACTTTTGTGAAACTTCTGTATTCAAACGATCCTAATTAAAAACAGAAATAGACGACTGACGACGTTCTAAGAATACTAGGCAATTTGAGCAGGGCCTTGTTTTAGTTTCAATTTTTTTTTGCAAAATGAATACTATAATATTTTCATTTATATTTGACAATTTTTGTTCAATTATAGATTAAATAGGCTAAAAAGATTTATCTCGCAAATTACAAACAAATTGTATAATTAATTATTATTTTTATATATATTTAATACTTCGTGTATACGCTTAAGATTTGAGGTGATAAAAAATCTAAAACTTTCTATAATCTTTTTTTGGAACAAGGCGCAGGCCATTCGAAAATGGAACTACCAGTTGTACCTGCCCTTTCTCGCGTTCTATGGCTGCCTGTCAACCGAGGCCTTCTTTAGTTCACTCTAAAAACCAAAAAGTTTTTAAGATTCTCCGTCACATCGAATTTTATGGCACATGCATGAAACATTAAATATAGACAAAAATAAAAACTAATTACACAATTTAGCTGTAAAATCACAAGACGAATCTTTTGATTCTAGTTAGTCCATAATTAGTTAATATTTATCACAAACAAACGAAAGTGCTACAGTACCAAAAACTTTTCAATTTTCAGAACTAAACAAGGCCCGAGAGCTTAGATTCTGAGGCCTTGTTTAGATGTGAAAATTTTTTGGATTTCGCTACTGTAGCACTTTCGTTTGTTTGTGGTAAATATTGTCCAATCATAGACTAACTAGACTCAAAAGATTCATCTCACGATTTACAGTCAAACTGTGTGATTAGTTTTTATTTTTGTATATATTTAATATTTCATGCATGTGCCGCAAGATTCGATGTGATAGGGAATTTTAAAAAAATTTTGGATTTTAGGGTGAAGTAAACCAGGCCTGACAGCGCGCTGGAAGGCGGCGCATGGGCCTCCTCGCTTTCAGCGCCTCCTTGCCATGCGCAGTACCGGCAGGATTCCTGAATCGACCCGCCCGTCTCCATTTGACAGATGCTGCAACAGAGTCTGGAGTAATGATTCCAGTTTCGAGCATCGCCCATGGGCCGCCGCCGCGAGCTCGACGCCGTTCACTCGGTGTGTGGCTGTGCGCCGTCGGGGAGGACGGGCGCGCAGCACTGTACTGTACAGGCACCGGCGCTATCTCCTGCGAGGGCCTTGTTTGGATCCAAAAATTTATTTTCTCTTTTGGATTTTGACATCGTAATATTTTTATCTATATTTAGTAATTCTGTCTTATAAATTATAGATAAAATATGTAATTAGTCATCTGTTTATTTATATTTAATGCTCTATATATGCACCGTAAGGTTTGATGTGACTAGAAATTTTAAAAAGTTTTTGGTTTTTTTTTAACTAAACAAGACCTTATAGTAGCCGTTCACGGAAACGACCAGACCACGAGCAGCGCGTCCTACCTAAGGACGAGGCCAGTGCTCCAAATAGATATCCACGGTTCTTCTATAGTCTAATTTATAATAAACTAACAATTTTTTCTTTTATTTTTATTTAGTTTATTCATTTAGTTACACTAAAGAAAAATCGCGAGTATTTGTTGGAAGGATCATCGCCTCCTTAGTCGTGCCACTGACCCCTCCCTCGTTCTTTATTCCCCTGCCCTAGCCGTAGACCGTAGTTACCCACCGGGCTAAGCAATTACCTAGGCCTTGTTTACTTTCATCTAAAAACCTAAAAATTTTTTAAGATTTTCTGTCACGTCGAATATTCAGATGCATGCATGGAGCATTAAATATACACGAAAATAAAAATTAATTGCACAGTTTGATTAAAATTTACTAGGCAAATCTTTTAAATCTAGTTAGTTCATAGTTAGACAATAATTACCATAAATAAACGAAAGTGCTACTGTGTCGCGAATTTTTTTCCTTTCTAAACTAAATACGGCCCTAGCAAACACAAACACAAGCACTACCAAATCATTGGCCAGTGCACTGTGCACCCAGTCAGACTCAGCGTAATTACTCACCAACCCCTCACTCGACGGGCGGAGGACATGTAGCCTGCCGGCCGCGCTAGACGTTGGTAGCAGCAGTGCACCGACGGACACAGGGAGGCGACAGCCGACGGCGTACACCACCCGTCCGGTACGCGCACTTTCCTTTTACAGGCGAGGGGTGCCTGCTTTGAGCACGCGAACCGTGCCGCGCCTCACGTGTATCCCAGTATCCGGCACGTCATCAACCCGGGTAGGCGCCGGAGCTAATCATCAAAGGTGGAAAACAGACGCTAGGAGGACTTGCCGGACTGTGGAGTACCGCGGGGATAGTCTGCTCCGGATATTGGAGTCCGCGGACGGTAGACCGCAGCCAAAGGCCACGGCCCACGGCACATTCTGCCGCGTCTTATCAACGGTGTTGCTGGGGCGACGCGACAACTGCACTCCAACAGCAAGCGAAACAGTGAGGCCTTGTTTAGTTACCAAAAAAATTTCAAGATTTTTTGTCACATCAAATCTTGTGACACATGCATGAAATATTAAAAGTCTGTTTGGTTTCCCTAATTAAATTTTAGATAGTTAAACTTTAGTCACTTTAGTAGCTAAAGTTCCAAACACATTGACTAAAATGAGTTAAAATAGTTTAGTTCCATTAGTCACTCAAGAGTAGCTAAAATAATTTTAGCTAGTTAAAATTTAGCAAGGGGAACCAAACAGGCTCTAAATGTAGACAAAAATAAATACTAATTACACAGTTTACCTGTAATTCGTGAGATGAATTTTTTGAGTCTAGTTAGTCTATGATTGGACAATATTTTTCACAAACAAACAAAAGTACTATGGTAGTCAAAAACTAAATTTTTTTCCAAAGTGAACAAGGCCTGAGACGCTCCCGGCCCCAGCCTGCTTGTTACGCCGACCGGGACGGGGCATACTGTAGGGCATAGCTGTGGGCTCTGCCGGGTTCCCGTAGCGCCGTGCCGCCACTCCCGCGGTCCCGCCGCAGACGCGCGGACCCCGGGGCCCATTGCCCTCGTGGCCTCGTGCCGTGCTCTGGCTTCCGAAGTCCCGTCCCCTGCCCGGCTGCCCCCCGACGCCGCGGGCGCGAGCTCCGAAAGCACCGCCCGCTCCCACACCCGGCACGAGCGCGAGGCCACTCGCCACCCACCCCGTCACACACACACACACCCAACTGACCCGCCCGCCCGCCCGCCCTCGGCCTCGGCCCTCCCCCTACCTCCGTCGCTCTTCCCGTGAAACCCTCCAGGATCCAACGAAAAAGGCGAAATCTCCGAACCACACCGCCATAATCACACACACGGCCCTCGCAGGGCCGGCCTCAAATGGCCTAGCGGCCCTCCGCCTCAGTAAGGGCAAGGCAGTGGGTGGGTACTGGGGAAGACAGACACGAGCCGTGGTGCCGCCCCGCAATGCCGGCGCCCGACCGTGCCGCGGCGGGGGGCGGGGGTGCGGGGGGCCACCTCCGCGGCCACGCGCACCTCACCAACTGCATCCACCTCCGCCACCACCACGGGCACGCGCACGGTCACGGGGGAGCGGGAGGCGCGTCGTCGTCGGGCCGGAGGCGGAGCCCGGCGTCCGTGGCGTCCGCGTCGCTGATGCGCGACCTCCTCGCGCTCCAGCGCTCGCGATCGCTCCGGGACCCGTCCACGCGCCGCTCCGTCGAGTCGTCGTCCAGGGTGGCGGCCGACCCCGACGCCGACGCCGACACCGAGGACGACGACGACGTCGATCTCCCCGCCGCCAGCGCCAAGTCCCGCCGCAGCAGCGCCGGGGCGCTCAAGACGCTCCTGGACCAGCTCGCCGAGAACCCCCACCCCCACCCGAAACCCGGCCGACGCCCGCCCCGCCGGTTCAAACGCCGGGCCGGCCGCCGCGCCACCGCTGTCAGTAAGCCTCCGGACCGCGCGGCCAAGCTCTCCGTCAACTCCAGCTCCCAGGAGGCCGTCTGCGGCAACAGATACCTCTTCCATGGCGACGACGACGACGATGGCGGGGAGGAGATGCAGCAGCAATTGCCGCAGGACTCGCGCAACGTCTGTGGCATTCCGTGGAACTGGTCGCGTCTGCACCACCGCGGCAAGTCTATCCTCGACATGGCCGGCCGCAGCCTTTCGTGCGGCCTCTCCGACTCCAAGTCGGCGGCGGGGCGAAAGTCTGAAGAAGCCGCCGCCTCAGGTGGCCGCGTCAATGCCTCGCGTCCCCTTTTCCCTGTTAAGTCCGAGAGGCTGGCCTCGTCGACCAGTTCGGACTCGGACGCGCTGCCCCTGCTGGTTGAGGCTGCCACCTCCGGTGCTCGCAACCGCATTGGCGCCATCTCTGGAAGCTACTCTGGAGAGCTTGGTATTTTCTCTAACCAGACCAGCGAGATGGACTCCGACCTGCTGTCTGAGTCTCAGTCAGGGCAGAAGTCACACGCCTCGCAGCATGGCCGTGGGCGTCACCGTAGCCTGACACAGAAGTTCGCACCGAAGACGTTCAAAGACGTTGTTGGGCAGAGCTTGGTGGTGCAGGCGCTGTCCAACGCCATCCTGAGGAGGAAGATTGGGTTGGTGTATGTGTTCTATGGGCCGCACGGCACGGGCAAGACTTCGTGCGCGCGTGTCTTCGCCAAGGCGCTCAATTGCCTCTCCTCTGAGCATCCTAGGCCCTGTGACTCGTGCACGTCGTGCATCGCTCACAATCTTGGCAAGAGCAGGAGCCTGATGGAGATTGGGCCTGTTGGCAACATCGACATGGATGGCATTGTGGACGTCCTCGATAATGTGATGCTTTCACCAGCACCATCACACTACAGGGTGTTTATATTTGATGACTGCGATACGCTGCCACCTGACACTTGGAGTGCTATCTCTAAAGTTGTGGACCGGGCGCCCCGTCGTGTTGTGTTTATCCTTGTCAGTCCAAACCTTGAACTTCCTCATATCATCCTGTCGAGATGCCAGAAGTTCTTTTTCCCAAAGCTGAGGGAGTCCGACATTGTCAATACATTGCAGTGGATTTGCACCAGTGAGAGTCTAGATGTTGATAAAGATGCACTGAAGCTAATTGCATCCCGTTCCGATGGATCTTTGAGGGATGCCGAGATGACTCTTGATCAACTCAGTTTGCTGGGACAAAGGATTTCCTTGTCTCTTGTCCAAGAATTGGTAAGATATCTCACAAGCATTACAGTGTCATCTCTGTTTTTTTTTGCCCATGTTGGTCTGCAATTTCTATGGCTGAATATAAATTTTGGGAGAATTTTACAGTCAAGATCTTGATAACTCTAGTGCGCTGAAACATGTCATATAATTAAATAGACACTTCTACGATATCTCAGGTGCCTGATTTTCTGTAGCAGTGTGCAAATTTGTTTCCCAATGTATTCCAGTATTCAATCGTCGTATAAAATATAGACAGATGCAAATTGTAAGCGCTACTATCTTACTGATTTATTCTTATTTCTGTGCTGAACTAAGGCAGTAACTGATTTTATATCCCTGTAACAGAGATCGTAACTCTGTTTTCATTTAGTTCTCTTCATCATCCGGTCTACTCTGACACAACAGTAAAATATTAGTTCCCCGTTTGTTTTGCAGGTTGGTCTGGTGTCTGATGATAAACTGGTTGATTTGCTTGATTTAGCACTATCTGCCGACACGGTGAACACAGTGAAGACACTACGAGACATCACAGAAACTGGTGTTGAGCCTTTAGCACTGATGTCTCAGCTTGCCACAATAATTACTGATATTCTTGCTGGTTCATATGCATTTACTCGAGAAAGGCCCAGGAGAAAGTTCTTCAAACGTCCTACCTGTAAGCAATGTTCATTAACCACAGTATATTCAAAATATGTGTTGTCTTCCAGCGTCACTGTTCTCTTAGGTAAAATTCTGCATTGGCATAATCTAGTTTCTTTTCTTTTGGCATGAATTCCAGTGTCAAAAGAAGATATGGAAAAACTACGCCAGGCCTTGAAAACACTATCTGAAGCTGAAAAGCAGTTGAGGGTTTCTAGTGACAAGGCAACCTGGCTTACAGCTGCTCTGCTTCAGCTTGCTCCTGATAAACAATACCTGTTGCCTAGTTCATCAACTAGTACAAGTTTAAACCATGGTGTGCTGGTTGGCTCATTTCCTGATAGGGTTATAGGGAGGACCTCAGCAGTTGAGCATAAAGGTAATGTGGCAGGCACGTCTTATGGTGAAAGGAGAACTGTTGAACACACAGAAAATGGTCATGTGTTGTCAACCAGTTCTGTCAGAGCAAATGAGGGAGCTAAACACAGAAAAGCAGAAAATGAAATGATCTGGCAAGCTGTGCTTGAGAGTATCCAATCAGATTCATTGAGAAAAATGATGGCTAAAGAGGCAAGGCTAAACTCTGTCAGCCTAGGTACAGGTAAGGTTCTCAATCTGTCATCCATATCAATTTTTGCAATCATCGCAATTTGTCCAAGAATAAGTTTTCCGTAATTCAGTGCTTAATATTTGCCAAAAAAAGATTCGGTGCTTAAGACAGAGGAAAAGCTCGTTTTGAAATATTCTGGAAACAGTATAAAAAGGCATTTCAACTAAGTTTTTGCTTGCTTTTGTCTGTGGTACATTTGTAGTAACTCTTGGATTTTTTTCTGAAGTTAGATGCAGTACTCTTGCTTTTATCTCAGCTCACTGATGACAGCATTTGCTCTGAACAAAGTATCGGATATCTATCACTGAGTTGATGGCATCCTTTTGAGTGTAGGAATACAAACATTGTAACTTTACTGCTGAAGTCAAAGTGTGTGGAAGAAAGTAGCAATGTAGGAGCATGTAGCTAGCTAAGCTCATCTAATTCTATTTGTACTGTTTTAACTTTTTACTGTTGTTGTCTTGCACATATATTCTATAAGCTGCAATGCCTCTGATAGTGGTTAATTGGTGTTCTCAAACTCAATCCGTATAACTTTATGTGGTCTTTCACTTGAGTACTTGATGTGAAGTATTGCTAGATTGTCTTTCTAGCAGATCATTTTCTAACATCAGCTTCTTTTCTTCCAACAGCACCAACAGTGCAATTAATATTTAGCTCACGTATCAATAAGTCCAAAGCCGAAAACTATAGAGCTCAAATTCTGCAGGCATTTGAGTCTGTTCTTCGTGCTGCTATAATACTTGAAATCCGATATGAATCAAAGAATGATGCCAAAACAAGTCATGCTCCATCAATGTTTCCTTACCCTGAGTATGACTCCTCCAATGCGACTCTGAGGAGATCCTTTACTAAACATAGTCCACTATCTTCTGGAGGTGAGAATCTAATTACGAGGCTTAAAAAGGATAGTGTTGTGAAGGGAGCTAACTCTAGTAAGACTAGATGGATGCAATCTGATCCCCACATATTAACAGAAGGTGAAATAATTGAAGTTGGACCTTCTCACATGCATTGGCATGCTCAAACAAATAATGGTGTTCTTGACATAAATGAAAGAAGAAAGGAGAATGTATGGGAGGAAGAAGCTTCGTCTTCACCGAACCAAGATAGCGTGACTAATCGAAAAGTAAGAGATGGGAACAGACAGCGTCGACAGAACAGCATAGTAAAAGGAAAGGTATCTCTTGCTCATGTTATCGGGAGGGCAGAAGCTTGTTCTCAACGAGGAGGCTGGTCTAGACGAAAAGCTATATCGATTGCCGAAAAGCTAGAGCAAGAGAATTTGTAAGTGTTATTATCCTGCAATCAATTCAGTCAAACTTTTATATAAGAACTCATGTTTGTGTGTTTGTGTTTTCACATAAGAAATAAAATAAGTCTTGTATGAAAAAAGTTCTACCAACATCCACGGTCTCATAATAATTTTCTTGAAACCACAAGGACCATTAAACATGTAGGAGTCAATACTCGATACCAATACCATTGTACCAGACATGTTGACTCATTTGCCAATTGAGGTTGTGCATTTGTATTGCATGTTTCTCACTGGGGAAGTATTTGTGCGCAGGAAGTTGGAGCCTAAATCGAGTCTACTTTGTTGGAGAACTTCAAGGACTCGCCGGAAGGTAATATTTCATATTTGTATTTTATCATAATCTGTGGATACCCCAATGATTCAGTGTTACTGGTTCTTTCAGTGCAAACTTTCATTTTAGCTTCTATCAGCTATTTTCATCTGGGACTCGGATTGGTTTCAAAATTCGAGACAATTCATTTGCATATATATTCTAAAAAAGAAACTTGTCTGGAAAATATTGTGGACGTATCGAACAGATCATGGTTAATCATGTATTTTCACTGGATGGTACTTAAAGTCTGGATAGTGGATAGTTCCATAGTCTCCTTTCATTTGAACATGTATGTGGATTTGGTAGCTATCCTTAATTCGGTCATTTCTCATGTCAAAATGACTCCTTAAAGAAATAGAAATAGATCGTATCATGTCACGAATTTGTTTCAGTAGAAAAGTACCATACAACCATGCCTCTTAACAGAATAACCAAGTGCCAAGGGAGATGAACATTCTGGGACTCTTGATTCTGAACAGAAGAGATCTGGTGTCATCTTGCATGCATGCTAAATTGACTTCTGCCATCTTTGCGGGACTTTACATCTCATTGATATGACTGCAGAGTGTAAAGTGAATATTAGCATCTGTTTATTTATACTCCTCTGGTTATGGCAATTTTATAGATGTTATTTGTGAAAATTGTGGTCAAGATTATAATAGCTTTTCGCGGATTTGTGTGGTTGCAGAGTTCAGAGCGCTTTCGTGATAGTATAATCTTACTAGGTTTTATAGGTATGTCAGGATAGCATTAGTAGTCAAAATCATGTTCCGGAGAGCATGGTGCTGTCCAAAACAGTATTTTGTGACGGGAAGGGTGAGCCTGAATTTCTGGCCAATTGAAACAGAGCATTTGGATCCTGCATGGCTTTCAATAGAATTGAGCTTGATGATTTAACCTTCTCCGGCTGATCCAATTATTTCCCTGCAGCTCTCTTCAATTAAGGTCAGGAATCGAAGGTCACGTGCCATGTCAAGGCTCATATTGTGTGGAAGATGCATTTCGACCAAATCTCCAAGATAGAAGAATTTGAACTGTAGATTTTACAACCTGTTAACTTAGCATTCATAATTATTCTGTCTGTACCTTGTAGGCTGTAGCCGTATCAGTTTGTAGATCCTTTTCTCTCACTCTCTCTATTCTGTATATTTCTTGACATGTAAAAAACGATGATAGAAGTGGCATAGCAAATTCTTCTGTCAAAATGCTCTGTATTTTTTATAGGCAGACCAGAATAAAACCTTTGTATTCGGAAGTCTCTAATAAATGTCTTTGGTACATGGACACTGAACATTTTAATGGCATGATTAAATACGGGTGAAGTTCCGATCTCGAAAAAAAAAATCGCATGAGTAGGCTGTATTTTATCAAACTTTCCACTACAGCGTCAGTTATATGGTGTAATTCGAAGGGGGGGGGGGGAGGAACTCAGAATTTTTTCCCTCTTTAAAACAATTTGAAGGTGACAGATAGGGTTTGACCAAGTACCAATGTATCTTCTTCCATTCTTTCTTGGGCCTTAGTTAATGAGTGTCCATGTGGGATTTGAGATTCTGAGTTCGAAGGCATTCTAACTTTAAAATAAGACATTTTATCCTCGAACTCTCAAAACCACTTACCTCTCTGCCCTGGTTTGATGTGGTTTCGAAGATGATTTTATATTTTTTAATTAAACAAACAATAAATACTTCAGGTTTTAAAATATGGTGGTTTGAACGGTCCCGAAAGTGAGAGAAATATGGCTCTCTTGGGTCAGCTAACCCAAGTACGTAGTAAGCTCGTGGATTCCATGTTAGCAGGTACAGTGATCAAGAATTTAGTGGCCTTGCAAATAGAAAGCCTTGTTAAAGTTCTGTCACGTGGGATGAAATGAGCATCTCCAGCAGTTTGGTAAAACTCTATATAAGCCAGTTTAGCGGCCTCCCTCCGTTAATCTCAATGAACTTGCTATTTCTTATTTATTTGGCAAAACTAGAAAATAGCTACTCCAACAGTTTGGTAAATGGGTTGTCATCTTTTGGCAACTTGCCATCCAGCAGCACCGCGCGCCCATATTTGTCAACTTGCTATCCAGCAGATTAGTTGATTTGGTTATTGGTTGTGGGTCTTCTTTTTAAGTTTATCAAGCTCAATTGACAAATTGTTGGAGACTACTTCTGAGTTCTGAAGGAATAGGGAACGGCTAGTATAAAACAAGCAATGCATAGGGAGGCTGGTGGTTTGCTCGGCGACCAGATATTCGGCACACCAAACCTCGTCTTACATTCTTAGGCTGGTGTTTGGTTTGCAATCAGAACATGCCGATGAACTTCTAGCCTTGCCAAAAGTTCGACCAACAAAAACGATGTAAAATTTTAGTTATCTTTGGCACAAAAAATAAACTGTAGGATGCCTAATCATCTATGTCTCGCCACAAGTCTGGTTATAAATCACACACTAATCAAGTTTAGGCACGTTGAGCTATATGGCAAGCTGTGGCATGTTCTGGTCACCAACCAAACAAGAAGCGCGCCTAAGGTCTGGGGCTGAAATTCTTCACCACATTTGAAGCGTGATGTCATGCAGCTTGAACCAAACATACCCTAAAATTCTGATGGATCCTTTTAGCTCTTTGCTCCGGTACACATTCTGGCTGGCAGGGGCAGACAGGTGGATCTAGAGGAAAAGAGTAAAGGGGCTCATGTCATCTTCAACGTCCAGTACCCCTCCCGGCCTCCCTCTCTTCCATGGCTAGAAAGATTAGGAGGGCTTCATGTTGGCGGGTGGGGTTGTGTGGTTAGGGATCAGGAGCGACATGGAAACAGATGCACTTCTAATCATGCAGGAGGTGAATTCAGTTCAACTGTCTTTGATTCCATGATAGTTGGTCTGGTCAGGGAAACCGATAAGTTTGCTAATACAATAGCACAATACACATCCCACGTAACAAACTCAACTCCATTTTCGAAGTCAAATTGGAGCCAAATGCTCCATTCACGATTAGACAAAACCGCACACCCTCCATTGACCTTATGGTCAACAACATCTGAGTAAGGCCTCACAGTTTAATGTCACTACACCACTAGGACTGTCCAAGGACAGACCTTACAACACTGTTGTGCCTGATGAACTAACTCATTCAGATGCTCCTCTGTTTAGCGAATCCATCCAACCTGAGCAAAATTTCATAAATTTTGCACCCCTATCAGAGTATGAGTATCAGGGTCCATGTCAGATTGTTCAGCGGAAAGTTCCAGATAGGTAGGCAGCTCTGCATGAAATGATCCACAACAGGTGACCAAAGAAATATGTTTAGATGAGCGTCAACAAGTGAGGTACTATCAGGCAAGTTGTTCACTAATTGAAAATGTAAACCGAAGCAACAGAAGTTTACAGGTAGAAGATTGAGTTGGTAAAGACCAACCTGACAACTGGAGGTTTCATTTGCTCATCGTGGTCGACAGATAAAAGTTCCAAAAAATGGAACAAGAGGACATGAAGGCGACACGAGCAGGCAAAGGAATCACCCTGGTACGCACATAAAAAAACTAGCATAAAAACCAGTTGCATTCCACTAATGGGTTAAGCAGACATTAAAAAGGCACCCAATTTATTCAACCATATCCATAATTAGAAACATCTGAGATGAATATGAAAAATGACAAGCCAAGTATCCATACCAAAAGTTGACAATTGATACAGGAATCCAAAACTTAAACCCTGTGATATCCATAACAAAGTGAAACATATAATAGTATCAGTTATTTGTGTTAAAGTTGCTCAGATATAATACATTCAGGCAGAGGGATTACCATATAGAAGCGTAGGAAGGGCATCATTTTGATATTTGGCTGGGAGTTCTGAAAGTTTCCCCAACCACAAGTTGTTCCAAGCAAAAATTACAGCAATAACACAAGGACCAAGCACGATCTGGTTCAAGATGACCTGAAATGACAAATAGTTATAAGAAAAAGGATGTTTTGCATTAAAAAGCTTAAATAACTCAGCACGTTAGGCTAGAATGGAGGAGCGAAGCGTACCTTAGCAGACAAATTTACAAACGTCTGCTTGGGCATGCACCGATCAAGGAGCTGATACCATGCGTATGAACCTGGACCATAAAGAAGAAATCCATAGGAAGCCATACGAAGTGCACGAATCCAATCATGGTTCAGCAATATGTCTGGTATGAGTTCCTGAAACAAGCACCTCGATAGATATCAGAATCACAATATGATGTGCTGCACAAGCATTCATTAGAATGCCCAATGCGACAATGCCAGCACCATATATACTATCCAAAAATTTGATTTGGTAGTGTTGGATCACACAAGCACTGCACAAAGCACATGCTTGAGCATTACAGTTTAATCTGCATTGAAGGTAAAAAATACTGAAGCGGAATTGCGTTGAGGTGGCATCTGCTATGGTCTCAAGATACAGTCATACAAAACCAAAATCTACATGGATTTAAAAAACTAAAATCTATATGGATTTAAGTTGCTTTCATGCTTTCTACTCCCTCCATTCCAAATTATAGGAGTAAAAGCAATAACGTTTGGAACGAATGGAGTATTAAAAAATACATTCAAGGCATAAGGTGCATGACAAAGGGGATGGGTGACCTTAGTGTCGGAATCGGCACAGCATCTTCGGCGGTCGACGATGCGGCTGCGGACTTGCGCGATGGTGTCGCCGGTGAAGGTGAGAGAGGCCGCCGTGACAGCCTGCCTGAAGGGGAATTCGATGGGCCAGCCGCGGCCCTGCTCGATGGACTCCGAGGAGGAGGAGGACGACGAGAGCGGCTCCCGTGGGGGACCGCGGCGGCGGCCGCGGGGGTCCGTGTTGCGGCGGCCGCGGCGGCGGGAGTCGGACTTGCGGCGGAGAGACGGGAGGTTCCACCACCACTCCCCGCCGTTCCCTATGGCCTTCATGTTGGCGCCGCGGCGGCGGCGGCGGGAGAGGGTGCTGAGTACTGACCGCTCGAATCGAAGGCTGAGGCAGAGCGCGGAGCTGCTGCGCTTGAGGAGGGGAGGCTCCGATACTGTCGAAAGGCTCCGAATCCTCCGGGGGTCAGTGTCCCTGCCGATGGGCCGCGACATAATCAGTGCAATGCTGGGCTCCTCTCATGACCATCAAACGGCCTTTTTTTTTGTAGGCTTCAAGACGGCCCTTAGCATCTCTGAGAATACACCCACAACCTTGTACTCACGGCCCAAGTTGGATGGGCTGCTTACATTTGCACGGTCTCCCCAGTCCCCACGGAACAAATGACTATGGTACAAATGGCCCCAGTAGGCTCGCTGCACTGCATGCTGCCTCTAGACTTTTAAGGGAAAAAAAAAAGACTACCTCTGAATTAGATGATCAATATAGGGCTTGTTTGACACAGCTCAACTTCACTAGTAAAGCTGTTTTTTTAGAAAATAGCTTCATGAGTGACTTTATAGATGAAGCTGAGCTGTTTTGGAGAAAGCGTTTGGCAAAATAGCTTCACCAACAACTACTTCATGCATAGTTGAGAGAGAGAAATGAGGGAGAAGCTGCAATAAGCTACTTTTTTCCAGCTTCATCCAACTTATGTCTTTGTGAGAGGAGGAGAAAAACAGCTTCATCCATAAAGCTGTTTTGGAAATAAGTGTTTGGCAAAAAAACAGCTCACAACAGTTCATGAAGCTGTTGTGAGAGCATCTCCAACAATTGGCAAAATTTGGCTTGCCAAATCTTGAGTTTTGGCAAGTTGCTAAAATAGATGGCAAATGAAATTTTATGTCATCTCCAATAGTTTGCTATTTTGAGTTACCAAA
>Ga0182004_10002073_pt1 | contig 15353 bp, 14 predicted proteins | sample Sormic07211540_1_FD_120479 | JGI IMG/M metagenome (GOLD analysis project Ga0182004, IMG submission 120479) | Endophyte microbial communities from Sorghum bicolor roots, Mead, Nebraska, USA - 072115-40_1 MetaG | ecosystem: Host-associated > Plants > Roots > Unclassified | place: USA: Nebraska...
CGAAAACATAAAACACAAAAAAAAAAAAAAACACACCCTGAAAATGTTTTTTTTTTTGTTTTTTTTGGTGTGGGGGGGGGGGGGGTGGGGGGAGAAGAGCAGTCAACAAGGTAACAGTAAAAGTATGCAACACATGTTGTAACACATCTTGGAGAAAGAGAGCTGCTATTAGAAACAATTTGGCAAGTACAACTAAAAGAGAAACTGCTCAGTTATTAGCATAACATCAAATCACATAATAAACTGTCATTATGCACCAGCACCACGAAAAAATAGCAAATGTGATGGAAATAGTAAGCCTCAATACTTAGAATGAAATTTGCTGAACAATCATGTACTCACAGGAGAAGATCCTTTTTGGAGCAGAAACTCCAGAGCAGAATGACAGAAGAAACCAAATCTACTCTCATCATTCTTCCCATAGACACATCCAACCCAAAACATCCTGCAGAAAGAAATATCAAATACAGCCTATTGTTAAATTGCTACACCACCCCAAAATTTTGTTGCATGGCAACAAAAGATTAAAAAAAACAATCCAAAGAACCTATTTAGAACAGAAAATTTAGATCTTACAGAAAGTAATAGTACAATGTAGCAGATTTCATTTTTGGCAAAGTATAAGACGGCAATATTCAGACTTACTAATGCCACCATCAACACCTTGTACTGGTCTAACAATGTGACAGCTAATCTAAATACATACTGAAACACAAGACAAGGAACCAGTAATGATAAATAAAAAATATATAAAGTAGTTAAAACAAAGTAAAAGACCATTTTTATATAAAAAAAAAGTAATGCAGCCAATTACAAGTTTACAACTGAAAAATCAAGTAGTCCTGTAAAATAGAGAGTGAAGTACTGCATACCCATTTTGTGGTTCCAAGAAGTAAACAGGGAGATCTTCAACCTTTCCAAACCATACTTTTATCTCTGTGCCACCCCAAGTAAAACTTTGTTGGTAATGTAAATCCTTCACCTGCAACCGAAGGAAGCCAACATAATGAAGGAAATTGATATCCATCAACTATCATCGGTCATCCATACGCATGAAACTCTCTATAAATAATATAAAAAGGCACTGCAGATTGATATGAAGGAGCACACATTGAGAACATTCTCCATCTATTAGATATATGTGCTTTTAAATTAAACGAACTTAACTTCATTAAAGTGAAAAGGACACTGCAAAATCAGAAAAGAAAGAAAGGAGAGTAGATAGATAAAAAGGGAAAGAAAGGGAGATGCAGGACATTTTACACCAGTAGACAAACTTACACTGCTTAGGTTTAAACAATCATACTTCGGCAGTATAACCTCAACTTTATGGCCTAAATCTTGAACAGCTCGTGAAAGGCTTGTAACAACATCACCAAGGCCTCCAACCTGTGTAGATATTGGTAGTTGTCAAGTGCATCATCATTTGTGTCACAAAATATGCAATGAAAACCTACCTTTGCGATAGGAGCCATTTCCACTGCAATGTGCACAATATGCATTGGAGGTTCCCTTGCAACTGAATCAGAAACAGGAATATGATAGTCTATCCCATTCCTATTGTCATATATTCCACCTTCTTCCGACTCAGAGAAAACAAAGTCCATCATATATGCATCCAGGGGAACCCTGACTGGGAAAAAAACAAACAGATAAGTTAGAGAGAACTCAAGAGAAGGAATTCAGTAAACATTGATCAATATTCGAAACGATGATTCAACAACGTGATGAACATAGATTCGATAGGTTTGAGAAAAATAAGTGTTTTTTTAGCTGGATAACGTATTAACATGCTTACCCTTCTGATAACCAGGGAAAATGTGAGCATTAGATTGTATATGTACTCCCTCCATCCACAAAAAAAATTGCAACTATAAGATACATACAAGTCAAACTAGTTTACCTTTGACCCAGTTTATAGTGCATAGTTTTAACATTTATGTCTCCAACTAGGTTTACTATGAAAATATATTTCATAATCAGTTCAATGATACTTATTTTGTATCATAAATGTTAGTACATCTTTATATAATTTTAGTCAAACTTTAAATCATTTGACTTCTCGAAAAGCGAGAATCGCATTGTGGACAGACGGAGTACTTGTTTGTATTTCTTCATAGTTCAGGACTGCAGAGGTTTCCAGGCACAAGTGTATACATAGATCGCTTGTATATTTGGCCCTTAGGTTTATTACAATAAAATATATTTGGCCCTTAGGGCTACTGTTAACAGTGAGGAGTTTGGAGTGCTGCAGAGTTTTAAAACCCTAGATTTTAATATACCAACTAGTTCACCATACAAGACAGATTACACAAGTAGCTTAGAGTAAAAATACTTTTGAAGGCCATCTAGAAGACTAGGAGTACTTGGTAGTAAAACTAATACAAAAATCTGTCCAAGAAAAAGATGCAATATACTGTTTGTTTGCACACCTGTTGTTCGTAAGTGTGAACCGTTCTCAGTCTTTACCATTTTCTGTGGTGGTAAGGGACCACTTGGATGGGTCCAACGGTTAAAGGAACCTCTAAACCAAACCTCTGGCTTTCCATTCAGCACTGTGTTAGAAGGATTATAAAGAACGTCTACAGTGGTTCCTGCACGTACTTCAAGTGGCTCAGTATACACAATATGTTTTTGTGAGAGCAGAAATGCTCTCATAGTCTTTTCCTTCATCTCAGCCTTCATTTTTGCAGAGATCTCAGCCTATTTGGGGAAAGAAAGCAACAATCAAATCATCTTTTGTCAATTATGTAGTTGAAAGAGTATCAAAACAATTGCTTCTTGTTTGATAAGTATCTAGGTTACTAGGTACAAGTAAGCATTGCTCCTACTATATGCAAAGTCTATTCTGAACTAACCTTTATTCTTTCAGCACCCTCCCTTTCTCTTCTCTCTTGCTGAAGCCTTGTAAAGATCCTATGTTCTTCGTCCACCCAAAAGATATCATCTGATATGTTATTCGGAACAATAGCATGGAAATCCTGCCTTCCATTGTTATCATAATTCCTTGCATTGCCAGGTGGTCCATCAGCAAAAACCCAATTCAACACCAATGCCCTTTCAGGTAATGTAACTATAAAATACATGGAATAAAGTCAAAAGTATGATTTATGCATAACAGAAGGATTTCAGGCTATCATACCTCTTTTATGCTTAGAACAATTTTAACTTGTCGCACTACAACCTATGCCATGATATAATGGTTTGATTTCCATTAAATTTTACAACCTTTTTTTGTCAAACTTTCTAAATATTTTATAGCCATATAGATTGGTCACCTGAAAGCTGTATCACTAGCATGTTTTTTGTTAGAAGAAGTTTCTAATAGATTTTTCTAAGGGCTTTTTAGTACATACTTTATCAATATCTACTAAAATAACATGTAGTGATGTCAAAGTAGCATCTCAGACTCAGAGGTTAGGGATCATGAAAGGCAAAAACAATAACATCATCTGAAATTGAACAGAAAGGTGCATAAATCCTAAGGGATGAAAAGAGTAAATGTACATACCTTCTGCATACCACCAATCACCTTCCTTTTCATGAGATTTGACAAGTTTTTCAGCTATTGAAAGTCCATCAATCCAGTTGTTGTAACCTCCATGCATCCAAATCTCAGTGTTATGCATTAGTGGTCTCGAGCTTCTGTTATAGTACAATCGAACCCTGTCCCCTCCTCTGTAGGTGTTAGGTTCTATGTACCATAAGTTATCAGCATATCTGCTGGCCGAACTCAACATCTGGCGCAATTTCTCTTTTTTCTTCTCAACCTCAGACTTTGCCTGTGCTCTGTCAGCCTCCATTGCGGCCCTTTCTTCCGCTCTCCTGCGCTCCTCCTCAGCTTGTCTTTTCCTTTCAGCTTCTTCTGCATCAAGCCTCTCAAGTTCCTTTTGCTTTTCTTCAACCAAGAAATCATCAAATGAGTGTTCATCTATGTCACTTTCTATTTCCAGGAAAAAATCATTGTGATTGTTGTTTTCATAGACACTGTCACCATTAAAGAATACAAAGTCTAATCTGTATGCCTGCTTGGGAATGTAGAGCTTGCAGCACCACCAATCCCCTCTTAATTCGCTTTTATGCAATGTTTCAGTGAAAGCGTTCCATCTCCAACCATTGAATGCTCCTTTTACAAAAACATTGGACTCACTAGCTAAGGCTGACATGCTGCGGTTTAAGTAAAGATCAATCACTGAATCAGCCTTCACTACTTCAGGGAAAACAAAACAGTTGTTCCCAATCGAATCATTCTCATCAGCAAGCTCTTGAAACCTCCTCAGTAGCACTTCTGGGTCATCTTCAGATACTGAAAGCTCTTCCTCTGCATCTGTATTTATCCCGACCACATCTTCTAACGAGACAGTTTGTTCTTTCTCATTCTCAATGGTTGCCTTTCCTGCTGCTGATTCAGTAAAATCCTTATATCCCACAACGGCCTCAGCAAATGGCCTGCCTTTTATGGGTGCATCAACAGTTGAACTGTCATGATCCTCGGAACCAATTATTGGTCCGTCTTGTCCGTGAACACCGCCAACTGATTCGCTTTGTCCAGCAACACTTGCAGGCCATGACGGTTCAGGTTTCGAACTCACTAATGCACTTATTTTACCACGGTACTCATCAAGTTTCCTGTCAATTGAGTCATCATCCATGGAAGCAGAAGACAGCACTGAAGATTGATTTTGGTCAGCCTCCTCTTCAGTCCCAGCTTCGTCCCTTTCAGCACTGCTTGAATTGTCTTCTGGAAAGTAAACCTGAGACGATTCTTCTGCAGTACTTGCCTTCTCTGTTGCCTCACCATACAGTGACCCATTGGCTCTGCTAAAATCACCTTCATCGTTGCTGCTCTGTTCTATCTTCTTTGTGCTGGATTCAGCAGTAGGTCTTGAAGCATACCCTCCCGACGCGACGCCCTTGCTCTTAGAAGTCGACGTCCTCCTCGGATTCCTCTTAGGATAATCTGAGTAACGCAATGTCAGAAGAAGAAAACAAGAAACATGAGCTAAGCAGTAGGAGCAGTGAGATTGCTGTAACGAAAATCGTTCCTCAAACCTGAACTTGATACCATGCATCGAACGAGCTCGCCTCTCGTGAATCTGCTGCACCTCATGACAGACTGTAACAGCAGACAAAGGTACAAAAGTGTCAGCGTTACGAGCTCCACGACTAATCTTTGGGTATCACAACAAGTTCTGTTACTCTGTAACCAAATCCTCCTCTTCTTGTTTCCACGCAGCCTGCTAAAACCCAGCCCACTTCGCTCCCCATTCCCACAGACAGAGCAACAACGGCTTTTCCCGGACGCCCACTCACCAATCAGAACATCCAGCAACGAACAACACGGACCAGAAAGCGAAAAGGGGAAGGAAACAACAGGAAAAACCGTAACTCACCAGCGTGAGGCCAGTGGCGGCAGCGGCCGGGCGCACGACGAGGGCGGGCCTGCCCCGGGAGCAGAGCGGGCTCTGCGCCCGGAGATTCATCTCCATTGCCGGCGGCAAAACCTCCCCCCTCAGCCCTCACTCACTCTCCCTGATCCCCCCTCCTTGTCCTTGGTTCAAGAAAAGAAAAGACCGTCTCCTCCTCCTCCTCCTCCTCTCTCTCTCTCTCTCTCACTCGGTATTTTATTACTCCAGCCTCCACGTATTTGCATCGGAATGCGCAGCTGGGCTGCCTAGACGAAGCGCTCGCCACTCGCCCACTCGCTAGTCGCCACAGAGGCTCTCCTCGGCCGCTCGATCGAAAGGGAAAAGGAGGCTCGTGCCTTTCCCGTGCCCGTGCGCGTGTGTGTGACTGCCGCCAACCTGCCTCCATTTCTTTTGTGGTGGGAAAGGATTTTTTTTGCGGGGGAATGTGTGGACGGCGTTGGACGACTGCCGCCATGGGAGTGGGACGCGTTGGCGCGGCCCCACGCGCAGAGAGAGATGGATCCAAAAGCGGCTCCAGATCGCTGCCTCGCGATCGCGATACAAGGGCTTGTTTACTCCATCCCGAAAACCAAAAACACATCAAATCAAGCAGATGCATGGAGCATTAGATATAGATGAAAATAAAAACTAAATACACAGTTTGCTTATAAATCACGATATGAATCTTTTAAGCCTAGTTAGTTTATGATTAGATAATATTTGTCAAATAAAAACGAAAATGCTACAGTGTCGAAATCCAAAAAAAATTTAGAACTAAACAAGGCCAAAGTGACAATACTGATGTGCGGGCCAGGGTTGCGCGACGGACGGCTGCTCTTGGTTGGGGAAGAGATGGGAACGGGGCCACCGCCGGCCCACCGGATCGACGGACGACGGAGCAAGGTGCAAGGAGCCAAGGACGAGTCGTGTAGCTTTCGCCTGCCTTGCTGATGCCTCTGCTCGGCAGCTGGGTATCTCCCTGCACAATTCTGGAACATTCTGCTGAGTAGGAGTAGATCTCACTGGTTTTAATTTAAAAAAAAATGAATTTCGCAATAACACCTTGCCTATCCGGAGGGTGACACTGTTTTGGGTTATCAGGAACCATGCATGTGACCCCTACTGGGTTGCGAGAGATCAGAGTGTTCTTGACGTATCCAAGCACGTGATGCAGAAAATTAGAAGTGTAGCATCCTGTATTAAGAAAACAGGTTTATTTAACCAGTACTAGAAGACAGTGCGGTGTGCATGAATGATGAAGAGTCAGTGTACTGTAGATTGCAGAACTTGATTAGATCTCACCTTGGCTAATGTTAGCAATGCTATCCAAATCCAAGTTGCAATTAACAAAAAAAAAGACGTATGCTGACTGTCAACTCACCTTCTCTCGCTCTAGAATGTTTGTTCAAGCTCACCTTGGAGAACTGTCTGCTTCTTGCCCATCACTCACTACGGCCTTGTTTAGATTTGTAGTAAATATTATCCAATTATGGAATAACTAGTATCAAAAGATTCGTCTCGTGATTTACAGATAAACTGTGCAATTAGTTTTTGATTTCGTCTAAATTTAATACTTCATGCATGTGCCACAAAATTCAATGTGACAGGAAGTCTTAAAAACTTTTTGGTCCGGTTGTCAGAAAAAATGACAAAGGTATGCAAGTGGTTCTTGTTTACTTTCACCCTAAAACTCAAAATTTTTCAAGATTCCCCGTCACATCGAATCTTTACACACATGTATGGACTATTAAATATAGACGAAAATAAAAACTAATTGCACAATTTGGTCGGAATTTTTGAGACAAATTTTTAAGCCTAGTTAGTCTATGATTAGACAATAATTACCACAAACAAACGAAAGTGTTATAGTGTCACGAATTTTTTCCCATCAGAAACTAAATGCGGCTTTATCCTGGCCCTTCTCCTTCGTGTGCCCACTGTACCGCAGAGGCTACTGACAAGAAGAATGACATTCTTTCAAAAACGCGTCCTCTTTTCAGAAATGTTTCAGTTGCCTACTTTAAAAAGATCAGGAAAGATTCTGCATTTAAACAAGACAGACAAACCCAATGAAATCCATATAAGCAGAGGCAAAATTACGTGACCTCTACCAAAACAACGTGATACTAGAATGTTGTTGAGCGCATCCAAGCACATGATGAACAAAATTAGACATGCGTCATCCTTTTTTTAAGAAAACCACTTTATTTGTGTACTGTACAAAGCTGCTTAGATCTCATATTGCCTAATGTTAGTGATGCTATCCATGCATGTTGTAGTTAACCAAAAGAAAACATACTTTACAAGGATTAGGACAGCTTCTACATTTAATAGCAAGACAAACAAACCCAATTAAATTCATAAGGCGAAGCAAACTGAAAACCTGTCTATTTTATTCTGTCAGATGTACACCATGACAATGGAACTCAGAGAATGAGTGTGATGGCATGAACAAGCCTGAAAGAGATATGTTATATGTATGGCTGTATGCAGCTTGGCGAACTCCTTTTTTATTATCAAATAAAAGTAGGATACAAACTCGTCTCACTCACAATTAGCAGAAATTCAGAATCCTGAAAAAACAATCCTGGAAAAAATAATCGAGGAGAAGACATGCTGCTCTGCCTCTAAATGACTTTTCCTATGTGCAAGTTAACCAGGTTGAGGTCAAATGTCAGAGAATCCAAGACCATGGGCAGACCCAGTGCCAGAGGCTCCCACATGAGTGGGTCTGGGAAAGGGATAAACCAAGGCAAGCCTTTCCCCCCGCAAAATCTACAGAGAGGCTGCTTCAAATGTCAGAGAATCCAAAACCATGAAAACAGCAAATGTTTACTTAGTAAAACTATCCTTCTTTGATCAGAAAACAGCTTGGCAAATTCAGCAAGCAGATCCTAAAGCAACCAAGACAGCAATATAGCAAATGCACCGAACAGATCATGAATTAGACTACCAGAGAGAATAAACTGTTGAGACAAAAAAGAAAGGTAATAGACATGAAAGTATGAAACAGTTACTACTATGAAAGTCATCGAAATGACCCCAACACTTTGTGCCTAACAAAAGCGGTGAGTATTTTTTTGTTATGGCATGAAGAGAAACTGAGCTATTTATTTGGCTGTCAGAAACAAGCTGTCAAATTGAGTGATTGAACACAATGGTAGTCTAGTAGGGTATCAACTACGTTCAGTTGGAGAACTTTCAGATGGAAAGTACAGCAATGAACAGCATACAAATAACTCAAGATAGTACTCTTGAGTAATATGTGAGCAGTTTTTTCAAACAATATGTGGTGGTAGGATATTGAAACCCCATTGGTTCACTATGCAATTGTTTTTATAAAATAAACAAGATGCACATAACAGGGAAAGTAATAACACTCACAGTTGGCGTCTTTTGAGAAGATGCCATTACGCAGTTCATCAGAAACTGAAAGCAGATAGTATGAAGTTAAAACTGTGGTGAAAGAATGCTAATGATATGAGCCATTAATGGCATAATTCAACACTAATATAGCACGAGATATACATTCACCTCTACTCAGGGAGTGGACATGTTAGCTTCAGATGAGGATGATGGTTGCAACTGAATAAGGTAGAAGTAACTGAGTAAGCCTAGGTGACACGTCATTGAAAAGATCATAATAAACAAGAAACGGTAATATCTAGAATTATACCAGAAATGATCATATAAAAAAAGGAAACTAAAATGCTGAGCATATGTCAAATCACCTGACAGGTGGCAAACACTAGCAATAAGATGTGAAGGAACTGCTAATTGAAGAGTTCATGCATATCAACAAGCGGACCAGTCAAATATGAAAGAGAAGATGAGCAATGTTCAACTAAAGCCAACTCTGACTTATAACTAATGCCACTTGTTGACGTGATTTCTGAAGACAATCTGGTAGACATACTAAATTTATAGTAGAGAAAGAAACAAAAAAACTGTGAGCATCTGATCAATGAAATCAAATTCACGTGTAACCAGCAATTGAATGAGCCTAGTTATATGTCCATATATGCTCATGTAAGAACCATAAGCTAAATGAATTCAATCTGTAGATCATCCAATATATTATAGTACGAACTGAACATAATATTGTGAATTTTTCTTTCAGGTAGTGGGCAACTGGCCTTATTAACTTCAGCTGAGGATGGTGATTGCAGTTGAGATAGAAGTGAATGAGTAAGCCTAGTTGACACTTCATGGAATAGATCATAATGAAGCTATAAAAATGGTAATATCAAGAATTATACCAGAAATTATCTTTGAACAAAAAGGAAACTAAAATGCTGAGCATACTTCAATCGCCTAACAGGTGGCAAGCACTAGAATACCATCTTGAGGTAGGAGAAGAAACACCTTAAGTAGCAATAAGATGTAAAAGAACTGTCAATTGACGAGTTCATTCATGTAAAAGAGATGTTGAATTGGTATATCAATAAATCATGTGGTCAAATATAAAAGAGAAGATGAGTAATGGCCAACCAAAGGCAACTCAGACTAATCACTAATGCCAATTGGTCGCCATAATTTCTGAAGTACAATCCAAAAAAACATACTAAATTCAAAGTACAGAGATTCAAAGACCGCCAGCATCAGATCACATGATCGCATTCACATGTAACAAGCAATTGAAAGAGCCTAGTTCTATGAATATATGCACATGTAAGAACCATAAGCTAAATAATCTAAATCCACAAAATATCCAACATATCATGACAGGAATTAGAGATCATACTGCGAATTTTCGTTACCCACTTTACTGTATTTTGTATTACTACATAGCAAGCATGCTTCTCTGTATATGTCTTTGTTTTCACATCCAGATCAGTACAAAGAAACAACGAAAACTTTACGGCACACTAAGCTAACAAGAGAAGCGACGAACGGATCTACAAGGCTAATACAACAGTACGGCGAGACACTCTAGTGAGCGGCGACCACCATGTCAGGAGCGCTGAGGAACTCGAGAACCGCCTCGACGGGCAGATCGGGGCTGGGAGGCGGCGGAGCGAAGAGCACCACGGACTTGGCCGCCGCGAGCTTCTTCCGCTGGGGGCACCGGGGCGCGAGGATCCTCGACGCGGGCGCGAAGTACGGCAGGGCCACAGCGCCCTCGCCGTCTCCAGCCGCTGAAGGAGGCGATGTGGGGGAAGCCGGCGCTGGCGACGGTGGCGATGGCGGGGCCGGGCGGGTGGCGCGACTCCCGCGGCGGAGCCTGGCGTCGCGGAGGCGGGCGAGGGCCCCGGGGCGGAGGAAGCGGAGGTGGTCGCCGCTGGCGGCGGCGGACGGGGAGCGGAGCTTGCGGGTGGCTGCCATGTGGGCCCCGGACGTTGGCGAGGGATGAATCGGCGGCAGACGGAATGGATTGGATGCGTGTTGCGGTGGAGGCGGGGAGAGCGTGGGGTTTTGAAGGGGGGCTAGGCGAGCGGGAGGCGCGACGTTTGGAAGGGAAAAGTTTTGCGCTGCTAGGAGTACGCGGTTATTTGCCGCGTTGGCCCAATGACGAGTGGGTCCAGGACTGCGTGGGATCCACATGGCGGTGAGATTGTCTGCTCACAGTTTTGGAGGGAGTTTGGTGAGGGAGCGGGCGCCCGCTGTTCGAAAGGGAACGGCGGCGGCCTGGCGCGTGAGACCGACGCGTTTGCGCGCGTGGCCGGCCAGATCAGGCGATCAGCGACAAGGCCGCAACGGTTGTATGGGCCGGGTGTGTCCAAGATCCAGAGCTCGCGACTCTTTTTTTTCTTTTTGTTTCTTTTTTTTTCTCCCTAGACTAGATTGAAGATAAATGCCCGTAAGACGCAAAAATTAAAAAAAATGGCATGTTTAGTCTTTCCGACTCCGAGGATGGGTCCTAGCCAAGCAAAAATCAAAATGTGATTTGGGTCAGTCTTGCTTTAATTATGTGCCTCTTTGGTTTTCCCTCGAAATTTCTTCAAAATATCCAAATGAACCCGTGTTAAAATGTCTTCAACACTCATTTGCCATGGGCAGTTACTTCTCGTCCTTTTTTAAAAATATAATATTATGTTTATCCAAAAATACAAAATTAGATGGCAAAATACCTAAATTGCATAAATGGATGTCTATCGGCTTCCCGATAGCCGATATGTAGGCCCACTAGTACTTATCGGTTGCCTACAAACTGATTTGCTTAGTTATAGATTTATTTTTGTTTATGCTAGTTAAATCTATGATTTATTTATAACTAAGTTATACATGATTCGGTAAATATAATTTTTTTACTATAGTTTAAGCATATAATAATTAGTTCACCATAAAAAAAAATTACCATAATTGGACCATAGAAGTTCTAAGTCTACACTAGAAATTTTATACAAAACATACCATATTATGTTCATTGTGTAGACCTACTCATGTGGAGTCCAACAAAATTAGATTTTTTATTTTATAATTTTTCTCTAATTTTTGAAAGATTCAACGAAAATAAAAAAAAGAAAATGACAAAACCGCCGTCCTTGTAGCAAAACCACAGTGCAAAACTGGTTTTAGAAAATTCAAGGGATAAAAAATCTGGTTTTATAGTTTAGACGATGAAATAGTCCACCTGAATAGTTAAAGAAGTTATGTAGATTTTTTCTAGAATACCTTCAGTAATGTCCTCAACATAGAGTAGCCTTTGCGCAATTCAAAAAAAATACTTTTATTGAGCTAGATATTTCATTGTTGCACGTTTGCGATAGGTATTTTGCTCGTCCAGTCGTCCTCCATAAAAAATCATTTACATTGGACATTGTGGTGATTAATCCGATATGGTGCTAGAGTTTCATCTATGCCTCGTGTTCACTCTCTTTCAGTAGGCCCTATTTGGTTCCCGTGCTAAGTTTTAACTAGCTAAATTTTAGTCACTTTAGTAGCTAAAGTTCTAAAGACATTGACTAAAAGAAGCTATAGTTTAGTTTCATTAGTCAACCAATAGTAGCTAAAATAATTTTGGCTAGCTAAAATTTAGCAAGGAAGAACCGAACAGACCCTTAGTGTTTGCCTCCTTACAATCAGATAATCCGCTATTATGCCAATGTGACTTTACCTTCTCCATAAAAGCGTGCACGATTAAAGCACCAAACATATACACAACTAGTATGTTTTTTCTCATCCATTTTGAAACCAAAACTCATCATCCTGCGCTTGGATCGTTTTGTGCTTATATACAATCTGGAACAAACCAAATTTAACTGCCAATGTGTATATTCTATAGTTTCATCGCGATGTTCACATTTTAGAAGTCTTCTATGCAAATTTAGGTAGACATTCTCTTCGTGCCAAGTTATTGTTATCTTTGATTGTCATAAGCCAAGCCTCATTAAACATACACCGATATCTTCACCATTCATTTTTTATACATTAGTGCCCCCACGAAATGTGTTTTGACGTATATATTTGAACATCTAAATGATATTTTTTTTAAAAAAAACTTGGTCAAAGTTTTAAAAAATGTCTTGAGACTAAGCCAAAGTGACTAGATTGAAATATATGAAGAAAGAGTCATTAACACGTGCTTCCAATTCTAAAAAAACATGCTACAAAACTACATATTGATGGTTGTATGATTTTTTTGTGTCTATATATACTAATTTCACGTTCATATTTTGTATGAACGAAAAAATCTACATGTGTCTCTGTGGTTCCTACTGGATTGTATCACCTATAAAATATTGATGGTTGTCTATTTGACTGCATCACCTATAAAACTAGGTATCTTGGTTGTTAGATTATTGAAAAGCATCTAAATAAAGCAATTTTGAAGGTCTTTTCACTAATATGACATTAAAAAGTTTACATAATCCCATAACATAACAACAATTGACTATATACCCCCTAATTATAAAACATAGTATTATAGCCCTTAAAACATTAACTAATACACAAATGCTCCCTCTCTAATGATTTTGTAGGCCCGTTTGTAGATCGTATTCCACCACAGGCATAAGTAGTCATGCTTGCACATGGGGTTGTCGGTTGTCTCTCTCTTCCTACCCTTTTTCAGTCTTGCACATCTACTCGATGTGCACCATGTTGTCTCCTCCTCCACGTCAAGGCACCCCTTGATGACATTGAACTCTTTGTATCGTGCTATGTCCTTGTCATTCAACCCCTCCCACATCAATCGCTCACTTCTCGCTTTCTCTTCTCCCACATCATCGCTCGCTTCTCGCTTTCTCCTCCTAGGGCTACCAAAAAAACTGAAACACAATTTGACGGAGGATGTGGGAGGAGCCGAATAACGACGATGTAGGCATGGTGCTTGAGCTCAATGGCATCGACGAGTAATGTGATGTGGAGAAGGATACGAGATGTCGTGTGTTCCTTGTTGAACGGTGGATCAGACTACAAATAGTAGGGGGTGGAGGCAACAAATTAAATCGGCATGCTTGCAAGCATAGGTAGGCTAGTATAGCGACATATGGTGTCAAAATGGCTCTACGAGATCATTGGATGGGTCATTTGAACTTTATTGTATATTTTAAGGGTTACAATATCGTATTTATAATCGAGGGATTATGAAGTCAGCACTTAATATGTTGTGAAACCACCTTTAAAAAGTCCCAGAGCGTTATTTAGATAATTTTCAATAGTTTATTTAAGGGATATAGTATAACTTATTTTTGGGGTGAGAGGCTGTTTCTTTTTAAGGAGAAGTTAGGCCTTGTTTAGTTCACCCCCAAAACCAAAAACTTTTTAAGATTCCCCGTCACATGAATCTTGCAGCACATGCATGAAGCACTAAATGTAGACGAAAATAAAAACTAATTACATAATTTTACCTGTAAATCGTGAGATAAATCTTTTAAGAGCCTAGTTACTCTATGATTGGACTATATTTGTCAAATAAAAATGAAATTGCTATCATTTAAAAATCAAAAAGTTTTCGAAATTAGATTTGTGGTCCGACACAACCACGCCTCGTTCGGTCGCACCGGACCCAAGTCCGACCCATCACCCTGAAGCCCAACCACAGCAGAACCGTCCGATCCCAGATCCAACAGACGAAACCCGCCATCCTCGAAGCCCTAGCGCCGCCACCCTATATAATCCTCGTTCCTCTCGCGCGCTGCGCTCCCATTTCCGCAGCCTCCCAAACCCTACCGGCGGCGCAGCAGCATCACCACCACCGCCCGAAGATGGTGAAGTTCCTCAAGCCCGGCAAGGCCGTGATCCTCCTCCAGGGCCGGTTCGCCGGCCGGAAGGCGGTGATCGTGCGCGTGTTCGAGGAGGGCACCCGCGACCGCCCCTACGGTCACTGCCTCGTCGCCGGCCTCGCCAAGTACCCCAAGAAGGTGATCCGCAAGGACTCCGCCAAGAAGACGGCCAAGAAGTCCCGCGTCAAGTGCTTCATCAAGCTCGTCAACTTCACCCACCTCATGCCCACCCGCTACACCCTCGACGTCGACTTGAAGGACGTCGCCTCGGGCGGGCCCGACGCGCTCTCCACCCGCGACAAGAAGGTCGAGGCCTGCAAGACCGCCAAGTACCGTCTCGAGGAGAGGTTCAAGAGCGGCAAGAACAGGTGGTTCTTTACCAAGCTCCGCTTCTAGATGCCGGGCGTCCCGCATAGTGTCTGCTTTAGTTGTCAATTTACTGTATTGGGAACTCCTTAAGCTATCTCTGTTTTGCTATTGCCATGAAGGCATCGTGCTTGGTATGGATCTCGGAGAAGATTTTGTTAAAAACATGTCGATGATGTGTTAAATGATGCCAAAGGATACATCTGGTTGAAATTTTGTTCAGAATCACTGCTTGTGATGTGCTGTTAATCTTCTTGTTGAGAATCACTGCTTGCGATGTGCTGTTAATCTTCTGCGTTCTTAGTCATCCGGGTCTCAGATTTTGTTGATGCATCTTATAGTTCTCCATCACTGAATGCTCCTTTGTTGACATGTGAGTGATAACTGATGGTTTACAGCCCTTTATTCATGA
>Ga0182004_10002074_pt1 | contig 15350 bp, 14 predicted proteins | sample Sormic07211540_1_FD_120479 | JGI IMG/M metagenome (GOLD analysis project Ga0182004, IMG submission 120479) | Endophyte microbial communities from Sorghum bicolor roots, Mead, Nebraska, USA - 072115-40_1 MetaG | ecosystem: Host-associated > Plants > Roots > Unclassified | place: USA: Nebraska...
CCATCGATAGTAGGCAAAGCGGCCCAATGCTAAAGTGATGCAAAATTTAATAGGCAACTAAATTTTAGACCATAAGATCCAACACAAGGTCTTAAAGATACTCTAGTATGAGCACAAAAATCAAGACCTCTAATTTAATTTGAGTGATATTACTTTTGTTAGCCCAACTTTTTTACTTTCCACAAAAATCAAGACCTCTAATTTAATTTGAGTGATATTACTTTTGTTAGCCCAACTTTTTTACTTTCCACAAAAATCAAGACCTCTAATTTAATTTGAGTGACATTACTTTTGTTAGCCCAACTTTTTTACTTTCCCTCTAACAACATCATTTAAATTTGGGCCCTCAAATCCATTCCGCTAGACACTGACAAACGGGATTGCTCGCCATCCTCTTTCTTGTTCTTCTCTACCTTCGGAGCTAGGCCTACATTCGCCTATCACTCGGCCTATCACGCATGTCAGGGATGCCCGCCACCTCCTCCCCAGCAAGGTAGGTCCTTTGCGGATTTGACGGAGGGCCGCTCCTGCGTGGTGGACAGCAGGGACTGCAACCTCTATGGCTAGGGTTGCTCCCGCTTGTTAGAGGATAAAGGGAGACACACCGCCGAAGTTCGAGATGGGGTCGTAGATGCGCCCACTATCGAGCCTGTCGTCCATGTCCTCTGTGGATCTGGCCATGCGGGGAAGGAGAGAGCAAGACACGCTGGAGGTCGTCGCTGGAGCTACCAGACATGACCAGGCGAATTGTGGACGTGCTTCCCTACGAGCGGTAGGAGCAACTGTCACGACCGTGGGATGGGGGCTTCAAGCTAAGCAGTCTAGGAGAGGATTTGCATGCTCACCTAAATTTGGAGTCTTTAGTAAGCATTATGCTGGAGTTATGTTTTTATCCTAAGCACTAATATTTAACTATGGGGCTTAAGTATGGACAGTGATGAAGTTGCCCTTAGCAAGAGCTAGCCAAGTTTAGAATAGGAACCAAACACGCTATAGAGTGAGCGATTGATTGAGTGAAGCAAGCAAGCTTAGGCTCTTTTTGATCTTGTAATCTAAAGTTTAAACATTAAACTTTAGACTAGTTTAGCTCTTAACGTTTCAAGAAGATGGTCTAAAGTGTTATCTACGGTTTAGCCAATACGATAAAAAGTACATTATATTAGTTTATTAGAGCATATAAATAATTTAAAGATGATCTAAATTTTAGCCTTTAATTTAACCAACTAATCGATTATACATTATGGGATGGGGCCTTCAACGTTTCAAGAAGATGGTCTAAAGTGTTATCCGCGCGCGAGAGAGAGGGCTAGTAGCGCTGCTTGGTCAGACAGCTCCGGGAGAGAACCAAAACACCCCTAGAGAGTATAAGCCCGATCCGAAAGTATATACTTCTACAAATTTTTCTACCTTTTCAAAAAGGTTTAGAACATTGTTGGAAAGAGAACTACGGGTCTTCGTTGACTGTTGGTCAAGTTCCTTCAGGACCCATCTCACGATTTTTTCTTCCCAAGTGTCCTGTTTTCTCCAGACTGTACGTGCAGCGTTCGCACCCTGATGAATGCCTGGACCTGGACGCTGATAGCCTGATACAGCGATGCTGATGCTGCACCAGGCACCCACCACCGCCCCTGGCAATTGACACGGTGAGCCCGTGGGCCCCGCAGGTCATCCACCTGGTCACCCCCCCTGCGGGCCCCAACGAACTCGAATAGACGAACAGTCTCATGTCTACCATTCTAGTCAAAGGATTGTCCTCATGGTCTTTCCAAAAAAAAAACACTCTCCTTATCAGTTGTGTGCAGCAGGATAAAGCACATTTCCATGTTCCAAATCCCCTAACGACTGCGACAAACACGGCACTGCCCTGCTCCCTCGATCACTGCTCGCCGCGCACGAGCAGCCGCAGCGCCATGGCCGCGCCCACGGGCCACCTCCTCTTCCTCGCCGTCGCCTCCCTCCTCCTCCTCTTCCTCCTCCTCTCGCCGCGGGCCGCTGCGCAGCCGTGGCAGGTCTGCGGGAACACCGGCAACTACACGGCCCAGAGCACCTACCAGTCCAACCTCGCGAGCCTCGCCAAGGCGCTCCCCGCGAACGCGTCCCGCTCGGCGGGGAACCTCTTCGCGGAGGGCAGCGTCGGCGCCGTCCCGGACGTCGTCTACGCGCTCGCGCTCTGCCGCGGGGACACGGCCAACGCCACGGCCTGCGGCTCCTGCGTCGCCACGGGGTTCCAGGACGCGCAGCAGCTCTGCCCCTACGACAAGGACGCGGCCGTGGTCTACGACGCCTGCTACCTCCGCTTCTCCAACAAGGACTTCATCGCCAGCACCACCGACAACGGCGATAATCTCATCATCCTCGCCAACACGCAGAGCGTGAGCTCGCCGGTGCGGGCGTTCGACGCCGCCGTCGCCGCGCTCCTCAACGCCACCGGCGACTACGCGTCCGCGAACTCGTCGCGGTTTGCCACGGGGGAAGAGGGTTTCGACGCCAGCAACCCCACCATCTACGGGCTCACGCAGTGCACGCCGGACATGTCGTCCGCCGACTGCCGGAGCTGCCTTGGGAGCATAATCTCGGCGATACCACAGTCTCTCAGCGGAAGTAAGGGCGGGAGGATTATAGGTATGCGGTGCAATTTCAGGTACGAGGTGTATTCTTTCTTCTCCGGATCGCCCTCGCTACGTCTGCCAGCGGCGTCGCCACCGGCGGCATCTCCTACTACACCATTTAACGGGACGCCGACGGCAACCCCACCACCACCAGGTGAGATATCAGCAACAGATTTACAAGTTCCTAGTTTTTGTTCGTTTTTAGCGTTCAAATCAGATTCTAAAACAGGATGTTCGTCTGAAGAACATGATTACACGAAAAAGAAGAAAAACATGCGCACGCTCAAACAACCCAAATTCTCTCCATTTGTTGCCCACTATACTTTTTTTTTTTAGAAAAATCGCCCACTATACTAGTTTCGCACGACTGTTTCGGTAGCTACAATATTTTCAACAGAATTTGGTAGCAGACACAACCGTGTACACCGGTTTTCTTTGATGATCTTGACATCTCTGAACTGCAGTCCCGTCGCTATCCTTTACTACCTTGTTGACCGGAACAGCGATTACAGTATGCTGAAGACTTCTTAGTTGATATTTCTAAAGAAATACATACTATGCATCAACGCATCAATACATACAAGTAAGCATAAAAAACCACAGCCTTGTTATCCATTAACAAAACAACCATGTATACCACACAACTCTTCGTGTAAATCTTGTAAGAGAAAAATGGGTTACCTTGCCTTTGCCCGTTCCATTTCAAGCGCGCTTGTCTTTTCATTTAGCATAGAGTGATGTCTGTCAGTCTACAAAGCAATGTGGTTAGTTCCACTTCCAATGGGTATTAAGTAGGCACTAATCAATGTTAAGTGTTTTAAATTATCTCCTGGTCCACTGCATGATCTGCTAATTAGGAAAAGGACAAAAAAAAGATGAAAACTTGTCGTAAAGTTATCTTTATTTTATTTTTCTGTTGGAACTTTTTGCAAATAACATATGGCAAAGTACCATGCTGCTACTCAACTAGTAGTTGATTTCCATAATTTTTGGGCCTAGTACCACTAAGGTTCTTAGTGCTTGGACTCCAAAGTCCCCTACAACTACAAGTGCTTGAGTCTATATATGCACCTTAAAAAGAACCTTGATTACAGTAAAATATGTTTTGTATGAAGTGGTTCATATTATAGTTGAATTGTTTCTAAGATTTGCAGCATTCTTTGACGCTGAAGTTTGTGGCCTTTGTTTACAGGAAGAACCAGAAACAAAACAGGAATTGCTTTAGCAATTGTGTTGCCTATAATTGCTGCGGTGCTAGCTATCAGTACTGTTTGTCTCTGTTTCTTCTGGAGGAGGAGAAAACAAGCGAGGGAGCAGACACCATCTTGTAAGTTGTCTTGACAATTTGGAACCGTGAACAGATTTGCAAGAGGAACCAATATATACTTGACTTTGAAAGAATGCTAGATATTTGATTATATATTACTCCTCCATTCCAAATTGTAAGTCGTTCTGGATTTTCTATCATAGCTTTTAGTATGATGTATTGGACATAATGTATATCTAGGTGCGTAGCAATAGCTACGTATCTAGAAATCTAGAATGACTTATAATTCAGAGCGAATGGAGTAGCTTTTTATTGATTGTAAAGGGCATACATATGTGTTTTCATTATATATATTCTGACAGATTCAACTAATGCTGGAGACATGGAAAGCATTGAGTCACTTCTTCTTGATATATCAACTTTACGCGCTGCGACTGGTAACTTTGCTGAGAGCAATAGGCTTGGTGAAGGAGGTTTTGGTGCTGTCTATAAGGTGGCCACTCATACTAGCCATTCATAAAGCATTTTCATTTTCAGCAACTCAAGGTCACACTTATGCAGGGCGTCCTTCCTGATGGTCAAGAAATTGCAGTGAAGAGGCTCTCACAGAGTTCAGGGCAAGGAATACAAGAGCTGAAAAATGAGCTTGTTTTGGTTGCCAAGCTTCAACACAAGAATCTTGTTAGGCTTCTTGGTGTTTGCTTGCAAGAACATGAGAAACTGCTTGTGTATGAATACATGCCCAATAGAAGCATCGACACCCTCCTTTTCGGTACTATTTTGTAACAATCTGTTTCCGGTAGCACTAGTAGTATCAGAATTTAACATTTCTAACATGAGGTTTCTTGTTCAACTGCCAGATGCTGAGAAAAACAAGGAGCTAGATTGGGCAAACAGAGTCAAGATAATAGATGGAATTGCTAGAGGATTACAGTATCTTCATGAAGATTCTCAGTTGAAGATTATTCACCGGGACCTTAAAGCGAGCAATGTCCTTTTAGACTCTGATTATACTCCTAAGATTTCTGACTTTGGCCTGGCTAGGCTATTTGGAGGGGATCAATCGCGGGAGGTCACAAGTCGCGTCGTTGGAACATAGTACGTATACTTCCAAACTAGGAGGCCACCATGCCTCCCACCCACTTACTTCAAATTTGCATGCAAAGATAATACAGTTTTTTAGCGCCATTTATTGTTTAGCTTTTGCTCTTTCTACCTCCATGCCTCTATTCTTGACTAGAATGAATTTCCCTTCATGTTGCAGTGGGTATATGGCACCCGAGTACGCCATGCGTGGCCACTATTCTATAAAGTCCGATGTTTTTAGCTTTGGCATCTTGATTCTTGAAATCTTAACCGGAAGAAAAAGCAGTGGTTCCTTTAACATCGAGGAGTCTGTTGATCTCTTAAGTCTTGTAAGACATTCTGCTATCCCAAAACTCCCTACACAAGTAATTTGCTTCAAAAACACTAACAAAATCATTTGATAAATTGATACAGGTTTGGGAGCACTGGACCATGGGAACAATTGTTGAGGTTATGGATCCATCTCTGAGAGGCAAAGCTCCTGCGCAACAAATGCTGAAATATGTCCATATCGGCCTACTATGTGTTCAGGATAACCCGGTCGACAGACCGATGATGTCAACAGTAAACGTCATGCTCAGCGGCAGCACTTTCTCCCTCCAGGCTCCACTAAAGCCAGTATTTTTCATTCCCAAGAGTGGTTACTACTCAACTGTTTATTCAGAATCATATCCTACAGCTTCCCAATCCACCGATAACGTTATGTCAGGGGCGTTATCACCTAATGAAGTGTCAATTACAGAATTGGAACCAAGATGAGCCTTGGAGCATCATGTTGCCACTTGCTAGAGCAATTGAATTATTATTGTACGAATAAACTGAACATAGGGCAATGCTCTAGCATCTGTATTACTAACTTTTCAGTTATGTTTCCACTGGCCCTCTAATTATAAGTCGTATATTTCAGTTGGCAAATCTGAGCCAATTGTGCCATATTTATCTTAGATGGTTATTTGAATTATCGTTACTTATGGGAATTATCGTTACTTGTGTGTCCACAAATGCAAGAACTTATGGGATTTTTAGGACAACTTGGAGGGAGTGAAAAGACCAATATATCCATCAATCAAACACCTCAAACACAGTGATACAATTAAGTCCTGGCTATTTAGAACTTTAGGTAACGAATGCAAAGTATTAGATCCTAGTTATTCACGTGAATTAGGATAGAAGTTCTTTACATCTGTAGACAAAGGGACTACTATCTAAGAACTAAGATCATGTCTTCCATGTTTTAGATTATGTGGTCAAATTATTTATATCTTTTGTTATCAACTATATTCTTTATATACTAAGATTGAAAATGTGATCTGATGGAGGAAAATTAATCAAGAAGTTGTATATATTAGTTAAAAATATTTCAAGATGATAACAGAATACTAATGATAGATGATGCAGGGAGGCCTCCTAGACTCGTTCACAAGATAACATGGGTGGAAGTGGAACAACTAAATCAAGTTGCCATGTTGGGCGTGGCGCATGAAGACAGCCCAACAGCAGGTACCCGGTGGACGTGGGGAGGGGCCCTGTGGCCGAACAGAAAGGTTGTTGGCTACTTGGGTGGGACAAACGACATGCATATCTGATATCTCATAGGGCCTATCTTGTTGATAGTAATGCTAGAGCATGGAGAGAGAATCACTACAATACAATTAAAAAAATAAAAAAAAACTATTTAAAATATTTTCAAGTTAAAAAACACAATGCTACCATGAGAAAAAGGTAGCTACCTACTCGTACTATTTGCACAAGCTACCTTGTTGCTCTATACTCTCATGAGTCATGACAATCTCTAAATCGACGACACATCAGCGGACACGGTCGTGTTAGTGCCACTCTTTCTGGCGAAGAATCCCGGCTTGGATGGAGCCTGGAGGGTGACTGTGTCGGTTCCAAGCATCATGACGACGGACGACATCACCGGCCGGGCCGCGGGGTCTCCCTGGACGCAGAGCAGGCCGATGTGGATGCACCTCAGCACGTCGCCCTCCGGGAAGCTTCCGCCCAGGGATGGATCCACCAGCTCCGCCACTGTCCCGGCCTCCCAGTGCTCCCATACCTGCACGGTATTTTGTATTGTAACCATCAGGTCTAACTTCACTGTAGCTGTTGCAACAATGGCGATTATTGTCAGTTTGCACTTACGGTGGTCAAGAGGTCTCCAGACTTCTGGGAGTTGTGGTGGAAGCTGTCGTGGTTCTTCCTCCCGGTGACGATCTCCAGCACCATGACGCCGAAGCTGAACGCGTCCGATTTCACCGAGTAGTTCCCGCGCATTAGGTATTCTGGCGCCATGTACCCACTGAAAAGAGAAATGTACCCATTTAAGCAGGGAAGCAGGAAGCTCAGCCAGAACACAACTAACAATGAGAGATGTGCATGGGTACTGACTAGGTTCCAACAACGCGGCTGGTGATGGCCTGTGTTTGGTCTCGACTGAAGATCCTCGCGAGGCCAAAATCTGAGATCTTGGGGTTCATCTCCACGTCTAGCAGGATGTTGCTGGCCTTGAGATCACGGTGGACTACTTTGAGCTGGGAGTCCTCATGGAGGTACTGCAAGCCTCGAGCGATGCCGTTTATGATCTTGTACCTCTGCTCCCAGCTAAGCTGCTGCTCACGTTTATCAGTAGTACCGAAGAGTATCAGGTCGAGACTCCGGTTGGGGACGAACTCGTACACGAGCAGTCGTTCTTGCTGCTCCAGGCACACGCCGACGAGTCTGACGAGGTTCCTGTGCTTCAGCTTGGCGACCAACGCGAGCTCGTTCTTCAGCTCCTCCACTCCCTGTGTCGAGCTCTTCGACAGCCGCTTCACCGCTATCTCGTCGCCGTCCGGGAGAACGCCCTGAACAAATCACCACACCAATGCACTCTGTTGTTGTCAGTCATGAGCAATTGTCAGCTGGGGAGGGAGCTCCATGGACCATGGCACTTTCAGTACCTTGTACACCGCGCCAAATCCGCCTTCACCGAGCTTGTTTGTTTCGTCGAAATTCCCTGTTGCGGCTCGTAGGGTGGAGATGTCGATCATCATGGAGTCCACCGTCTCCATGTCCTCTGCTTCAGTGGAATACATGGCCTCTGTTCAAGTAGAGATTGCATGTGTCATTTCTTTTCAGTTCAGACTCTATGCATGAAGTGTTTCAGGCTGTGACAAAGTGGGAGGATTTTGCAGGAACATACGTGACTGCTTTGCTTGTGCTACTTGTCGCCGCCGCCTCCAGAAACAGAAGCAAAACACAAGGTTTAGGGCAGCAAGAGTAGGCAGCACAACTGCAAGAACCACAATGAACACACTGTACTTCCTCTCCCCTGTGAATGAATTAATTAAAGATGGTGTGATCAGACAAACGAAATTTCAGTAGAAACAAAACAAACAATTAGATTGGTATATCAAGACCATATCAATAGCTTTCTCATTGGTCAAAAGTATTTCCTCATCAGTCATCAATGCTTATATTTAAGTACTATGTTAACTGCTAAGTTTTAACTGATACTTTCAGGAACCAGTGACAGAAACTAGAATATATTAATTGGTACTTGTATGGACAAAAAATGGGTAAAAAATTCATGTTACGCCATTATTATGCCAGATTATGAGTGCTTGTCAATATAATACGAGTGCTCGTCTTTGAAAACCTGGGGCCAACTTTTGGATAATTGTGATCACGAAATGCCGGAATATGTAACATGAAAGTGATGTTGAAGACTAGCTTCGAAGCAACTAATATAAAATTCTAAGATTTTTGCGCCACTCGAGTAAAGATTACAATAATTCATCATCCACGCACGCGCGCACTAACAAACATCAATCACGGTCAAGCAATTTCACACGCACGAATAATTTACAGTCAATTTGCACGGGGTCCATGAGTCCATGTTATTCTGTCAACAAAGGGTAAAACAATAAACGCTTTAACTCACCTCCTCCTGCCGCTGCCGTCGTCGTCCCAGCCGGCGCTGGCGCTGGAGGGCTCGACGTTGCCAGCCGCACCATGGCCGGTCCATTGAAGAAGGGCGCGGTCTCGTATCGCCAGGTGCAGTTGACCCAGAGCACCCTGCCTCCGATATTGCTCTGGAACCCGTCTAGCGACTGCGATATGAGCCCGGCGAGGCACTTGCGGCACAGCGCCGGCGTCTGGTCCGGCGTGCACTGCGCCAGGGTGTACACCTTGGGGAACTCCTGGTCGAAGTCGGCCTCCCCCGTGGCGAACCGCCGCGTGGAGTTGTACGCGGCGTGCTCGGCGGTGGCGTTGACGAGGGCGGCGAGGAGGCGCTCGAACCGGGCCGGGTCGGAGGTGACGTTGGCGTTGTTGTTGACGGTGTAGGACAGTGTCGTCGGGCCGGTGTCGTCGTCGGGGAGGGTGTGGACGTCGGAGTAGTGGAGGATGCAGGGGTCGTAGTAGATGGTGGCGTCCTTGTTGTAGGAGCAGTCGTTGGGCAGGTCCTGGAACGCCTGGGTGAGGCAGGCGAGGCAGCTGCTGGCGTTGGTGTCGCCGCGGCAGAGCCCCATGGCCCAGACCTGCTCCGGGACGGCGCCGACGACGGCGGTGGCGTACAGGGTCGGGGACGCCGAGACGTTCTTGGGCAGCGTGGCGGCGAGGAGGTTGAGGTTGGCCTGGTATGTGCTGTTGGGCTTGAAGTCGTTGCTCGTGCCACAAAATGGCCACGGGTAGCCAGCGGCGCCGGGCGCGAGCAGCGATACGGCGGCGATGATGGCGGACACGGCCACGGCCACGGCCAGGAGGTGGGGAGCCATTGGTAATTTGGTACGCATGACGGAAAGAATTAGGAGCCAGAGCTTATGTAGACGCGGGGGACTGACAATACGCGGTACGCCCACCGCGGCAACACCAAGCCACTGTCCGTTTTAGTACTCCTTTTTTTTTTAACTCGTTTTAGGGCGTGTTTAGATCTAAAATATTTTTTGATTTTGACATTGTAGCAATTTCGTTTATATTTGACAAACATTATCCAGTCATGGATTAACTAGATTTAAAAGATTGGTCTCGCAATTTACAGGTAAATTGTGCAATTAGTTATTTTTATCTATATTTTATGCTCAATACATATACCGCAAGATTCAATGTGATAAGAATCTTGTAAAGTTTTTGATTTTTGAGTGCATCTAAATAGACCCTTAGTACTCTCCGTTAAGTGTGTTCCTTAAACTAACATCCTCTCATATAACACATTTCTTCGATTCACTCTTGCTTCTGGTGTCTTAGTCCCTTTGGAAGCAGCAGAATGCAAGAGTCTTCAGAGGTGCGGCCAGGTCTGAGCTTGAGGTTTTGGACGACATCCTTGAGGAAGGGGAACTTTGGGCTTTGGCTGGCTATGCCCCTCTCGCTGCTTTTAGTTTTCTGTGGTCGCAAAACTAGTTCGCATTGTAACCGTTTTGATTCAGCTAAGTACTACTTAGCTCCCTTCCTTTGTAAGGTTCTGAGACCTCTCGCCTTGGATTCGTCTTTCACGCTCGTTGTGTACTTTGGTTTGCTTTCCTCTTAATGAAATACGGGTGCACACCCGGTCGCAAAAAAAATCTTTATTAGTATATATAAAATATATTGCTTATCAAGAATACTACACTAACAATTTACAAGAACATATTTCCAGAGGCAGCATGACACCCGCCTCTACTAAACGTCACTGTAAATCAATGTTTTCATAGGTGGTTATACATGTCTAATTTCATAAAAAAAAAACTAGAGCTTAGCTGCTCAAGTCCATTCCTCATTGCCCACCATGCAAGCCGATGTGTCGCACCCCCACTCAATTTGCTTGTAAGAGCATCCTCAATGACAGTTGACAGTTTACAAATACCTAGCTATATAGGGTTTAAAAACAATAAAAAAAAGAATATTGCAATGGGTGATGTGAGAGAGTTATTTCTGAGAAATCGTGTTAGACTATTTGACAATCATCGGTAGCTATTTGTTCTCTCTCTTTGATAGCCAATAAAATTCTTCGTAGACTGGCTATTTGGGAACCATTGAGGATCCTTGAGGTGATAAGGTTTCAAGAACTAGCGCCACCTATAGGTCGTGGGCCTCGATTATTAGAGATGGATGACTTAAGGTGTCTAGCTTAAAAGGTTCACTGTTAATTGATTTTAGGACACGGTAATTATTCAAATGTTTCTGTAAAATTAGATGCCTATCGCTAAAAATTATTATGTATGTTTGGAGACATTCACATACATAAACCAATCACAAGCTCAAAACCTTAGTGCAAGTACAAAGCCATGCAAAAGTTGATGCATGAGAGAAGAATGCTGATGGATGAGAGAAGACTCTCATGCAAGCAACATGCTAGGTATGAAAGCATATGTATTGGTAGATATAGATATCAAGTAAATGTAATGAGAATTAGGAAACATAAGGCGAAACATAGGTAAAATTAATGATAAAAAAGCTTTTAATAGACAAGTACTAAAAAAACTACTATTGTATCTACTTACAGCTATATAAGTATTTTTTGTTTAAAAATAACTATATATAGTTTGGCTCTTATTACCTAGATCTGTGACTGGATTGCTCTTAGAAGTTATACTCGACTATAGCTTGAGCTAATCGGGTTGGGAGAGTGAAGTCCACCATCTCGGTTCCTAAACTTGTACTGTCGTGTCATTCTGGTTTCTAAACTGCAAATCGACCGTTTATGTCCTCAAACTTGTTCGTCTGTGTCATGTCGATCCCTAAATTTGTTCTGTTGTGTCATCCCGGTCTCCAAACTTAGAAAACACTTATTTAAGTCATTAAATTTGTTCAGTTGTGTCATCTCAGTCTCTAAACTTGATTTTAAGTCTCATCTAGGTCAAAACAAAGCAATATAAAAAAATTTCAATTTAAAAACTTTTTAACTACAAAGTTGTAGACCGCGTTGCTGACTACAGTTTTGATATAAAGTTTATCTTCAGTTTGAGTTCATGAAAAAGTTATGAGTTATTTTTCTATATAGAGTTTTTAGATTCGCCCTGTTTTGATCCAGATGAGACTTAAAAATAAACTTCTGGCCAATATGACATAACTAAATAAGTTTGACCATTTGTATGGGAGATTTCCAAATTTAACCAGAATGACATAGCCGAATAAGTTATACTTAAACGATCGTTTTATAAGTTTAGGGACCGGAATAACACACTGCAATGTCGTCGTACGTCAATGAAAGTCAATCATGAGAGGAAGTCGCGGATGGTGCCTGGTTGGTTCTGTTGCAAGCAATGCAAAAACAATTGGCGCTGCCGCCTGCCGCTCGGACGGACGGCAGTGGTTTGTTCGCATGTGAATGCAGGTCAGCATCCTCATGTAGTCATGTGTGTAACCCATGTATTATGATAATATTTCATCATTATGGATGAGAGCATGCTACAAATATTTTGACTCAGGGTCAGTAGTGACTACTGCGGGGGGCTGAAGGGTCAGTAGTGACCACTAGTGAACGACGCCAATGATGTACTACTACTCACAACTCTCTGTACCGCGTCAAGAAAGGAGACAAACTGTCGACGTCTGCATCTGCTTTACAATGGCGCGAAGACTCTAGGTGCCGTGTGGGGTAACACTAACCCAGTGGCGTGTTAAACATTGGCATAAGCATTTGAACACGAGGATATCGGGGCAACTTTTGCCAGGGTCAACTTTTGTTATGACCTGTACCCATACATACATACATACAAGTCACGATAAGATAACTAACTAGTAGCGGTACTATTCTCACACACGATTGAGCATATGCATGCATCTACTCTTCGATCTAGATGCAATCGACAGCGTTTAGATCGATTGGTTGGCCAGCTGTTGGTCACCTATAGAATTCGAGCATCATAATCAGGCCCGTTCATTATAGATTTTTTTTCAACACGATGCAACCCCATTTTCATTAGCTTGTAACGGAAATATAGAGTTTCGATGAATAATGTAACAGAAAAAAAGGACCAGAAAAAGGACGGGCATAACAGAAACTTGAAAAGAAGACTGGCTCTACACAGAGCCCAGCTAGCTACCACCTGAAATCGTTTCAACAGGTCGGACTTAATCCGCTTATGGATCGCAAAAGGCCGAACCCGCTTATGCATTGGATACACTGAAAGCGGTCGCTGCCACTCGGATTGTGGCAGCTGATCGGAAATGGAAGTGTGAAAACAATATGAAAGCATGCCTTTCCCCTTCCATTTACCAGCATTTTTAAGAGTTGCTCGTATATTCTAAAAAAAAAGAGTTGCTCGTCATTGTCCTTCCGCGGACTTGATCAGCATATCCTTGGCATGTATGATGGGACTCTGAATATATATACTTATTTCTGTTGGCATATGACTCCAATGTACTGGTCTACTGAATATACAAGATGACATTTCTCTGAACGAGGCTTACCAAACCAAACCTTCCATTTGTTGATATATATGACAAATTAATGCAACAAGAGGATAATCAAATGGTACAGTACGGCAGTATTGTTGTTGTCAGTTGGCCAGTTGGCTTCATCTGCTGATCTGAAGATTTTTTTGGAACAAGCTGATCTGAAGATATATAGATAATGAAGGAAACAAAGTCATAGTTGGCTTGTAATAAGAAAGGACGGCAGCGGGAGGAAGGTGCTGGTTTACACTTGGGAGGGTTACTGGCACCCGTTTGGCCGCTCGATCGGAGCAAGCAGACTGTGGCGTCAAGTCGTCGTTAACCACCCCAATTGGTGCATGTGCATGCACCGAACAGATCAGCTGACTCAGCTCGGGCCCACTGCCACGTTGTCATTGTTGCCTGCTAGCTACAAGTTCCCCGCACCCTTAGCTAGGTTCCTCAGCTTCCTACGTCTCGCAGTCTTCCTCCTCTCGGTACTGCCGGGAGATCGAGCATGGCGCTCACTCGCCTCCTCGTTCTCCTCCTCGGCGCCGCCGCATTGCCTGTGCTCTTGTTCCGCACTGCAGGTAATCACATAGATGTGCAGCTGTCTGGAAATGGTGGAGATCCAGTTGCAGGTGCATGCAGGTATTCGCCGTTCTCGCAAATGATGGTCTGCTGCTTTCACAGAGGCGCGCGAGGTGGGCGTGAACTACGGCAGGGTGGCGAACGACCTGCCGGACCCGGCGGCGGTGGTGCAGCTGCTCAGGGACAACGGCATCACCATGGTGCGGATCTACGACACCGACGACGCGGTGCTGAGGTCGTTCGCCAACACCGGCATCAAGCTCATGGTGATGCTGCCCAACGAAAACCTGGCCGACGCCGCGCGGAGCCCGTCGTACGCGGCCGACTGGGCGCGGCGCCGCGTGGCTGCGTACCTCCCGGCCACGCGGATCCACGCCGTCTCCGTGGGCAACGAGGTGTTCGACTCGAGGCCGGACCTGACGCCGCTGCTCGTCCCCGCCATGACCAACGTGCACGCCGCGCTGGCGCAGCTGGGCCTCGCCGACGCCATCAAGGTGTCCACGCCGCTGTCCTTCGCCGCGGTGGCCGTGTCGTGGCCGCCGTCCGCGGGCAGGTTCCGGGACGACATCGCGCAGCCGGTGATGAGGCCCATGCTCGAGTTCCTGCAGCGGACCGGCTCCTACCTCACCATCAACCTCTACCCTTACTTCGCCTACGCCGCTCAGCCGGACAAGATCTCCCGCGACTACTTCCTCGGGAACCCCAACCCCGGCGTGCGCGACCCGGACACCGGCCTCATGTATTACAGCGTCCTGGACGCGCAGCGCGACGCCACGTTCTCTGCCATGGATAAGCTTGGGTTCACCAGTCTTCAAGCAATTCCAGGGGAGACCGGGTCAGCGTCTGCCGGCCGACCGAAACCTGGTCCTCGACACAACAAACCACTACACCAGCCTTCTTGGGAGCTGGCCGTCGGGGACGACGGGGATGGAGTTAGAGTAGACCCGCCGGCGGCCTCAAAGGCCAACGCGCAGGCGTACAACAACAACGTCATCAACCGCGTGCTGGCCGGCAGGACGGGCACCCCGCTCCGCCCCGACGCCGACATGGACGTGTACATCTTCGCCCTGTTCAACGAGAACCAGAAGGGTTCCGGGCCGGACGACATCGAGGCCAACTTCGGCCTCTTCTACCCCAACATGGAGAAGGTGTACGAGTTCGACTTCCGCGGCGGCGGCGTTCCGCCGGCGCCGGGGGCGGAGAGCTGGTGCGTGGCGAACGCGTCGGTCGGGGAGTCGTGGCTGCAGGCGGCACTGGAGTACGCGTGCGGCCACGGCGCCGACTGCAGCGCCATCCAGCCCGGCGCGACGTGCTTCGAGCCGGACACCGTGGTCGCGCACGCCTCGTACGCGTTCAACAGCTACTACCAGCGGAACGGCCGGAGCAACGGGACGTGCGACTTCAACGGCGCCGGTTACATCGTCTACCAAGAACCAGCTGGTGAGTTCTCGGCTTCCTCG
>Ga0182004_10002075_pt1 | contig 15349 bp, 13 predicted proteins | sample Sormic07211540_1_FD_120479 | JGI IMG/M metagenome (GOLD analysis project Ga0182004, IMG submission 120479) | Endophyte microbial communities from Sorghum bicolor roots, Mead, Nebraska, USA - 072115-40_1 MetaG | ecosystem: Host-associated > Plants > Roots > Unclassified | place: USA: Nebraska...
TGGTTTATTGAATTGCATTGATGATTTATGAAACCTAAATTAAATGTTACTTGCGTTGCAATCAAAGCTAGGCCTATGAGCCATGATGTGTGGCAATATGCTCATGGCAACAAATTTATTTACATTGCAAATAATACTATCGCCACAACATGGTTGTTGTTGCAATAACCGTTAACCTTTTGCAATGAAATCAATTGGGTGGCAAATAGTCTTGTTGCAATGGCACCATGATCATGGTAATAACGTACGGTGTCTTGCAACGACTAAATTTCTGTGGCAAATGATACTATTGCCATGCCACAAAACCGTGGCAATTTCGTATAATCTCTTGCAACCAATAACCAGGTGTGGCAAATGATACTTTTGCCACGCCACAGTGATTGTGGCAATAATGTAGCCTCTCTTGCAATGAATAAAAAATGTGGCAAACAGTTTACTTGCCACGACATAACGATTGTTGCAAGAACACCTTAGGCAACAAAATTCGAGCGTGGCAACAAAATTCTATTGCTACACTATTGCTTGTTGCACTTACCACCTCCAACAACGAAGAAGAGCATGGCAAGTGCACATATTGCCATGCTAGTGAATGTTGCGATAACGTCCTATTGCCATGGTTAGCAATGGACAACTATGGTTGCAACAAAAGCTAACTATTGCAATGCCAGACTAGCAATGGTTGCAAGTTCTTATTGCAACAAGATATTTTGCAACCATGGGAAACAAACACGATTCGGTGGCAAGAACTACATTTTGCAACCAAATTGGGCCTATTACAACATTTTCTCATCATTGCGCAAGGGTCAGAAGTTTGTAGTGTCCTATACGCACACGAATATCATATTAGACAAACCACTGCAAACACATACATGTTATTCCCTTGCCACACGATATTTGGTCCAACTCATGGGTTAACACTTAACCCAAGCATGACCATGCATTTGTTGATCCAAACACTTGAGTGATCCAGTGATATCTATCACACATAGAGAGGGACAAGTTCCATCTTCATTATCTATGTCTCATAGCATGTTTACTGACAAACCCGAAGACCACCTTTATAACTACCCTATTACGGAGTAGCGTTTAATAGTCCCTAAGTAGGTCGTTTCACATCTTGAGAACATACGACAATCTTAGGTCCATGGGCATAACGTACATGATGCATAAAGAGATAATAAGAACATCTTACATTGGGTCAGTCCAGCCCCATGTCATACATGTGGCCACATTGTTAGTTTGATATCTCTATGTCTATGACTTGTGAAACATAGTTATCAACTAATATATGTGCTAATCTAATGTTCATGTGTGTCCTCACACGAACTCTAATCAGGGACAACTTTAGAATAACCATATAAGTAAAAGAGTTTCACAAACAATTCACATAATTGTCAGTCAATATAAGTTTGTCTATAATGGATATTCAATCAACTCATAATATATGTTATGGATACACTCATAATATCATCATCTCTATGATTACCTCTCGGGCATATTTCCAATAATCTCCCACATGCACTAGAGTTGATCTCTAAGATATCTAATACCCATAGACCTCAAGTGTGCCTCATGCTTAGGCTGTGGAAGAGCCCTTGTCAAAGGATCTGCAATATTCAAATCTGTATGTCTTTTGCACATCTTGATTTCACCTTGCCTAATGAACTCTCGAATGAGGTAAAACTTCCATAGCACATGTTTGTTCTTCTGGTGATTCTTGGCTCCTTAGCCTGTGCAATCACCCCATTGTTGTCATAATGTAGATTCAATGGGCTCAACGCATTCACAAACACACCAAGTTCAATGAGGAACATCCTCATCCAAACACCTTCCTTCGCAGATTTAAAAGTTGTGATGTACTCGGCCTCTGTTGTAGAATTAGTCATCGTCGCTTGCTTGGAACTTTTCCAGCTTACTGCACCACCATTTATTGTGAACACAAAACCTAATTGAAATTGTGAATCATTTGTGTCAGTTTGGAAGCTAGCATCGGTATAACCATTTACAATGAGCTCCTCGTCACCTCCATAGATTAGGAACACATCTTTAGTCCTTCTCAAGTACTTAAGGTTTTAACAAGTGTCTAGTGACTTTCACCTAGATTGGTTTAGGGTTTAGGGTTTAGGGTCTAGATGGAACCAATTGCCGAAGCATATGGAACCTTACTCATGTATTTGTGCTCTTCATTTGATGAAGGATACTGCTTATTGCTAAAATGTATACCATGTGACATAGGCAAGAACCCTCTTTTAGATTGTTCCATGTTGAACAGTTTTAACACCTTGTCTATGAACATATCTTGGCTTAATCATATTAGCCTATTGGACCTATCTCTATAGATCTTAATGCCCAAAATTTATGCTACTTCTCCTAAATCCTTCATAGAAAAATTATTACTCAGTGAAGTCTTTACGGATTGCAACATTGGAATGTCATTTTGTTGAGTACTTTAAATGCACATAGAAAAATCCCCAAGCGCACGGATACTGATGTAGCTTTCACCCGAGAGTATTCCAGAGTATTGATTTCCACGGGGAACATGAAGTTTACTAGAGAATCAAGGTCATCCAAGGATAATGATAAGAGAAGAAAGATATATATATTTTTGGTGGGTACAGAGGAATCTTCTAATGTTTTCTAAGTTGATTGGGTTATCAAGATCAGGCTTACTATACTATACTTACCATGGAGCAGCAGGTCCTTTCCGACACTCGATTAAGACTGGGAAGAAAGTAGTCGGGAGAAGGCTGCCAAAAGCTCTACGAAACACCAACCCAAACATGGTGGAATATAAAGGCCTGATAGGGCTGTCACCCCTGGGGCTACCACAACTATCCGTGGGATTGAGCACAAACTCAGGTAAACTATAGCCTAGACACCACGTCTATGCTAGCATTTACTACTCTAATTATCTAGAATAACTAGAGCACTCAATATGAACATAGATCAAGTGAGTATAATGAAGTAAGAATGAAATAAAGAACTGAACTTAGAAATAATAATTAAGGAATTTGGAGATTGCTGAGCAACGAACCAGATGCTGCCAAAATACAATGTTGAGGAAGATCCAACAGATCTGGCTCCTCTTCAGCTCTCTCCTCCTCTCTCCCTATTTTCTAGATACAACTAGACAACTAGAACTAGAACTAGATGAACTAGAACTAAAATTAGATGAACTGGAGGGACCTCTACTTCTCTACTAGATGCCTAATTTTTGTTGTAGATGTAGCTAATGAAGGAGATGCCTCTAGGTGGGTTAGGGTTGTATTTATAGCCCCATAGGAAGCACCACAACCCTTGGATCAAACCGACTTAAACGTGCACTCAAGATTACTCCTCAAAGGTGGTGGAGGCAGGATCCACGAGGCTGGCTGTGATTAGTGGAGATCTCCGGGCGGCCGCCCCTGACAGGTGGGGCACCCGCCCGGCCATCGAGCTGGTTCGAGCTCCCATTTGGTCTGGAGCCTCCTAGAACCTTCCAGATTACTCCTGAGTTGAAGTTTGTGGTATTATTTCTATGTAAATCTGACATATAGACTGACTTTTGTTCTTATTCTGATAACCCCCTGTAGAAATAGATAATCACCAAAACTCGTGGAATTCTATTAGTGATATCCCCTATAGCTAGATAATATTTTGATTTAAGTCCTTTAGTGACAACCCTGCTAGGCATTGGTGGACTAGCCAACTCAAGCCTGACCTTAGGTGTAGCTAAGAACTATCAACCCAATGCTTCTAGGATAGTAGTTAACCTCTGACCTCCCCTAGTACTACTAAGAAGTGTCAACCAGCATTTCTAGCACCATTGCCAGGGACTAGACTTTGTGTCTCCCTCTGGTGATTGCATTAAGAATTGCCAACAGCAGGATCCACGAGGTTGAAGCTATTGGCTTCTACCCTCAGGCGGCCGCCCTTAGCAGGTGGGGCGCCCGCCCCTTGCCTATAAGAGGTGGGCCTAGGTGGTGTCTTCCTGAGTCTTCTAGAGTATTCAAGAATTGACATTCAGGTCTTCTCTCTATGTAAATCTGTCACGTGGACCTTCTTTTGTTCTTATTCCGATAACCCAATACAGAAATAGACAATCACCAAAACTTCTAGAATCCTGTTACTGATAACCCCTATAGCTAGATAGTATTCAGATTTTAGTCCTCCCTCATGCTACATTGATGGTTAAAAAAGACTACTTATCTACTATCAACAAACTCCCCCAAGCTTAACTTTTGCTCAGTGATGGATGAGGAGTTGCTACAATACTTTCACACCTCACAGGTACACATGCGTTCAAACAAGGACTCTCCTTTGGATTAGAGTGAACTATTCTAACTCAAAACTCAGTCATTTTACCTTTCACCATGGGGCTTATAGCTATCACTTAGGTCTTGAGCAGTTGAAAGGTAGAATAGTTAAGTCACACACTATGTTTCTCGCTCTTTGATCAACTATTATTCCAGAGTTTTTCAAGATTTTCAAATAAAACTCAAAGATTCCTGGGAAATTTAACTTTTTACCATTATAGCGAGTGGCAACTCCTCAGATAGCATCTTAAGAGTTGCCGATACAACTTTACCACGAAATAGAGAAAAGTGATACAAAATTGCCACATTTACTGACGTGGCATGCCAGCGCCACACTTCATGTTGGATCTAGGTCAGCCTCGGGTGATAAATGACCACGGCTGCCCCTGCCCATGCTCTCTTCGTACTCTGCTGATGATCATAGTCATGCTGCTATAATGCTAGAGCAGAGCTCATCATAATCGGTCAAGTGCATGTTTCCCTTTCATAGATGCATTGTAGCAGGCTGACAGAAATCCGACAATAGGTGATAACATTGATATTCCTGCAGCAAACGAATTAGGGGGTGGACCTGCTATTCAAGGAGGTGTAGTGGGTCATGATGAGGCTACACCAAGCCCCCAAGGCAACCTAGGAGCACCTACTGGGCACAACTTTGCAACACCACCAAGTCAGCACTCTGAAGAAACTTTTGGAGGGCCACTGAGATTTAGGACGCTGAATGACTTGTTTGATACAACTGAAGAGGTTCAGGACTATGAATATAGTGGGGTCTACATGCTAGCTGCTGATGAACCACTAGGTGTGGATGAGGCACTGGAAGAAGAGTGTTGGGTTGAAGCCATGATGAGTGAGTTGCTGTCAATTCAGAATAACAAGACCTGGCATTATGCAACTCTTCCGAAGGGTCACAGAGCAATAGGCTTGGAATGGGTATACAAGGTCAAGAGGGATCCTAAGGGCAGCATTCTGAAACACAAAGCTAGGCTTGTGGCAAAGGGATATGTTCAAAGGCATGGGGTGGACTATGATGAGGTATTTGCTCCTGTTGCTAGGCTAGAGACTGTCAGGTTGGTTCTAGCTCTAGCTGCTCATGGAAAATGGGAAGTGCATCATATGGATGTAAAATCTGCATTTTTTGAATGGTGATTTACAGGAGGAAGTATATGTCCAACAGCCACTAGGATTTCTGAATCCAAACCAAATAGGGAAGTGCTGAAACTAGAAAAGGCTCTGTATGGCCTGGAACAGGCACCAAGAGCCTAGAATTCAAAGCTTGATCAAGAACTTGTAAAGCTGGGGTTTTGCAGGAGTGAAGAGGAGCATGCAGTCTATAAAAAAAGGCAGTGGTGATTCACTACTGTTGCTAGGAGTGTATGTAGATGATCTCATCATCTGTGGTCCTGACAAGAGAAGAATTGCAGAATTCAAGGATCTGATGAGCAAGACTTTCAGTATGAGTGACTTGGGGCTTTTGAGTTACTATCTGGGAATGGAGGTGAGTCAGAAACCAGGAAAAATAATTGTTTGCCAAAGAGCATATGCTGCAAAGATAGTGGAGCAGTGTGGAATGAAGGGCTGTAATCCAGTGGATACTCCAATGGAAGAAAACAGTAAACTGTTGCCTGGGAAACCAGATATGGCTAGAGATGTGACTAAATTCAAGAGCATAGTTGGCAGTTTGAGGTACTTGGTCAATACTAGACCTGACATTGCTTTTGCAGTGGGGATGGTTAGTAGATTCAAGGAAACTCCTACTGTTGAACATTGAGCTGCAGTGAAGAGAATTGTGAGATACATTGCAGGTACTACTGAATATGGTTGCACATACAGGAGCTATGCCATTTCAGAGCTGAAACTGTTGGGGTTTTCTAACAGTGATCATGCTGGTGATCTTGAGAAGAGAAGAAGCACTTCAGGTGTGGTGTTCTTTCTGAATGGGAATGTGATAACTTGGTGCTCTCAGAAACAAAGAGTTGTGTACCTATCAAGTTGTGAGGCCGAGTATATTGCAGTGTGGCTGTGTAGGCTCATTGCAGATTTGGCAGGAAGAAATGTTGAAAAATTCAGGCTTCTGATGGACAACAAAGTAGCTATCGAGCTGAGTAAGAATCCAGTGTTTCATGAACGTAGCAAACACATAGATACTCGGTATCATTATATAAGGGAGTGTGTTGCTAATGGTATTGCAGAAGTGGAGCACGTTGGCACTAACAAGCAGCTGGCTGATATACTGAAAAAGCCATTGGGCAGAGTCAAGTTCATTGAGATGCGTCAGAAGTTGGGCGTCAGTGAGATTTGCCACAATTAAGCGGGTGAATGTTGGAGCAGAGCTCATCATAATCATGGCAAGTGCATGTTTCCCTTTCTTAGATGCATTGTAATAGTTCAATTAAGTTGTGAACATTTGGTTAGCACGTAGAATCACAGGTTGAGGTGGAGACTTGCACGTCTCGACGCTGTGACCATGCCCAGGATAGGCTCACTCCGTCATGGTGAGCATGCCGTGCTTGTCGCGTGGATGACCGCAAATGACGGCATACCACGCAGCTGCCAACCGTGGCTGGTATCTCGGATCGAGCCATATATCAATGAAAGTTGTTGCATCGGGGAAGGCTGCGCCATTCGCAGCGAAACCAATTCACCGAGTCTCGGGCTCTCTCTCTTGCTCTCGCGTTCGTGTACTGTGGTGACCGCGCACCCGACGTCGTCAGTGCCGGCACGTTCCAAGCTCCGGCGATCCGCCGGACCTTACATATAATATGTAGTATAAATGGCCAATCTGAATCTACATCTGTGGCTAATGGCATGCTATATGGTGTAATTACGTAGTCACTTATTAAACACCCAGCACATGCGCGCGTGCATCTCAAATTGTCAACTCCTAGTATAAGTTGTACTATGGTTTTTTGTTTCTTTTTTCCTGCTACAAGTAAAGTGCTATCAGTAGCTACTAACTCGTGTCCGTTTCTGCTTGAAAATTTTAAATGGAACCATGCGGCATGTAGCTTCGGCCAAGGGAATGCCAACGCCAATAGCGTTGCGGCATGAACTTCACCATCGGCGGTGTGTGCGTGCTGGACACCAGCAACTTCCAGCGCAGTATCAGCGTGCAGATCAATCTGTTCCAGGATCAATAGCAGCCTGCAGCGACAGCAGCCCAAGGCAACGGGGTCGCGCTCATCGTGGTCTCTAGCAATGACTATTCCTACGCCGCCGACAAGGACAAGAGCACAAGCGTACGTGAGCTATTACTACTATACTATATGTACAAACAACAATTAGCATATGATAGATCTGAAGCTGATGTGTACGTAAAGCCCTACTGACACTTGCACTGGCACACACGCAGGCCGTGATCGGGTACATCCCGACGGTGGTGCGCGAGCTCAGGGAGCAGCTCTGGCGGCTGTGCAACGACGTGCCCGCCATGTTGGCCGCCTCGTCGGCCTGCCCGTGACCAACGCTTGCATGCCGGCCACTGCACTCCTTGTCCCCGCCGTTCATGACTGCCAGCTAGCCGCCACCATTCATGCAGCGCGCTGCCGAGAAGGTTGCCTTCGGACAGACCGCCACCCTCAAAATCTCGTGCTAGGAGGACTTCGAATCCACCATCACCTTGCTCCAGCTCGACTCCGTCATGGCGCGCTGGTGCCCGCAGCCCGGTAGAGCCACCACGGTAGGGATACAACATGTGCAAGAGTGGGTCTGGGACAAAGGACAAGAGAGGAGGGGTAGGAGGGACATTTTACATGCCCCTATTGACTCAGATCCAACATGAAGTGTGGTGCTGGCGTGCTATAGCAGCAAATATGGTATTTTCGTATCACTTCTCTCTATTTAGTGGTAAAGTTGTATCAGCAACAGTTAAAGTGCTATCTAAGGAGTCGCCATTCGCTATAATGTTAAAAACTTAAATTTCCCAAGATTCCTTGTATGACCCTTTCTAGTCTCTCATGTGTATTTTTGGATCTCTCCAAGACAAGTGAGAATATAGTATTTATATCACTAATACGTAACTGCCTTCTCTCTCTCACCCTACTTCAAATTGGTTTATGTGGAGCTCATAGGTGGGAAAGACAATTCAAACCTACTTGCATGTATTGCATAGTTAAACCATGGATCTAGAGAAATTAATTATACAATCAAGTCATATGTGCATGTGAGTGCAGTGAATAAATGAGAAGAATGAAAGTGGTTATGAGGGGTGATAACTGATGGTGTATATCTAGTTCTACAATTGCTCCTTGGGGATAACATACCTCTCTAATCTAAAAACAAGGACTTGGCTGTTTTTTTCTCTTTTGCACTGGGACTTTTGTCCTCTTTCTTTCTTTTCTCACCTTTTTTAACATAGATCAGCCAATCCCTTTTAATGCTCTGATAACAATAGGGAGTAGCTTCATTGGAATAGTAGAATAAGACATAACAAATATTTTTGGGTGTCTTCTCCCAATGTAGGAGTAGAACAATTTCTAAGTGGCTGTGGAATTTATGGGTGAATGAATAAGTAAATGTGTACTCCCAGGATATGAGTAGCATAAGTGCGTGCCTCTAGGATAGAAACAGTACAGAATGTATTCCATATATGTGGGTGGTACTTCCAGGAACAGCAGTAGCACGTAGTGAATGTGGTGGATGTAAGTGGTTGCATACTTCTAAGGATATAAGTAGCTAAGATCAATGGATGGAGAGCACATAATATCAAATTTAACAGCATCACTAGTTTCTTAGGGTCTACACAGCTTAACTACCCTCAATGCTTATAGGTTAAAATATAACTGGAGGTTTTCCTAATCTAATAAGCATGAGTATTTTGCTGTGGTAGGAATTTTAATCTCATCATATAAGAACTCATCATGTAGCAATTTATGATTTTCAAAATAAAATTCTCCGAAACTCTAGCATCTCTAGGAGCAAGATTGATAGCAGCTCAAAACCTTCCCATATCCTATCCATCAACTATCTAGACTTAGATCAAGCAATTGCTACCCACAAGTTTTTGGCTCAAAGCAAAGTCTTAGGTCTAAACAGTTGTGTCTAATACTAGGGAGAGTACAAGGTTGAAAGCTAGGTACTTGTAAGGAATTACAACAGAGCAACTATTCATCATCTCCATATAAGAATTTATTTTAGAGGTTCATTTTAACAGATTCATTAAGATCTCTCCTAGCAAGATTAATTATGAAAGATAAAATAGTTATTGGGTTTCTAAGGTTATTCATCTTTTTATCTTATTATAACCGTACTATGAATAAATAGATAAGTGAGTAAGGGATACTTAGCTCGGTATACGGGGGTTGCTCCTCCAAGCTGGATGTTGACATAGTCTGCCGAGGTTGCTGACGGGCAATGAAGGCATACTGATCCTCCCTAAGTGTCATGGGTAGTTGCTATTAGAAACAACACTTGTTTGATGTGGATAGTGCTCCGATAGGGGACAGGACGTCCTTCTGCATGTTAGTTCTTCTTGATCCTTTGAAGCCTGTGAAGCTCAAATAGATAACAAAGCTTGCGGAACTGATTAAGCGTTGGTACTAAACCTCTAAGCTTTGGGAGTCTAGAACTTTCTTATACAACTACAAGAAGTGTGTGGCTTTTTGACATTCTATTATATCGTAATATATGCAATTTGTATCACAAATTGAGTTTTATGATATCAAGGTGACATAAACTGTAATGTCGAAAAGCCACTGTCACAAAATGATTTTATGACATCTATTTTGCTAAATGTCATAAGTTTATGACGTGTGATTTCATTGTCATATAATCTTATGACACTGGTTTGGTGTCATTAAATCCTAGCCTTGCCATGTCAGATGAATTGTTGACATGGCAGGAAGGAGAAAAACGTCATAAAATGAATTTGGCCTGCTAGAGCCCGCAGTCATTTTTCAGCCCATATAGCTCTTAGCCCATGCGTTTTAGCCCATATTTTTTTCTAAGCCCATGAATTTCATACGCATTTTATATAGGTTTCAAACTGCAATACAACACCAAAAGCACAAATGATGGCAGAACATAGGCTACAAATCCAGAATCTCAAATGTCTACAGAACATAGGCCACATCAAGAATCTCAAATGTCTTCAGAACATCAGCTATATCCATAACATCACATGACCAGCAGCAGCGGAGCCTAATCCTACTTGGGTTAGAGAGATTACTAGTCAGCATCAGGTGATGAACACCTGCTACCAAACAAGGAGCAAAGGAAGGCTTGGATTTCACTTCCTTGTTGTTTCACCTTCTCGGTTTCTTCTCCATTCTTCCTTGCGGACTCTTTCTGGTCCTCTACTTCCTTCTGCAGATCAGCCACCTATGATCGCAGCGCCACTGATCCTGTCTTCTTAGTTTGCAATTCGCTCTCAAGTTCTTGCACACACTTGTTCATCGCAGAAGCTTGTTCATCGCAAGATAGGCCTCCATTTCAACATAGCAACAATAGCAACCAAAAACTACCTTCATGTTGCAAATGGTCTCAGCTGCGCTCTCTGTATATTGCTAGAAACAAAATTCATGGCATATTATTGCTAGAAGCAAAATTCATGTAAGCAGCAGGCTAGCAGGATATCAGCTCATAAGCAAAATTCACTGAAGTTATGTTGGCCAGTCAAGAAACAAAACCTCATGACAGTAAATTGGTCAAAATACATCTGAATTACTGAATCTATTACAAGCATATGAGCACATCCATGACCTGATTCTAGTGCAGATGTATATACTACATGTCACCTATCATCAAGCATTGAACAACAGTAACAAAATTGACCATCTCCACATGAACGATTCATGTTGTTCCAGATTGGGATAAACAGGTTGTTCGGCTTGAAGGTTAGATGTATATACCTGCAAAAGTGGAAGGTGGAGGCATGCAATCCAGCTAGGAGAAGAAATCAAAAATCATGGCGTTGGTGTTGTCCTTTTAATGAGTCAGAGACACCAACTGAATTTGCAGAACAGTTTGACACCATCCCATTACACACAGTAGACTTCAAAACATTGCTGCAGAACAGATTCAGTATCCACAAGATTGGCATTAACAGATTGATTACGAATAATGTTTTATATGACTCTTTTTATCTAATATAACATGCTTTTGTAGATATTGCACACTAATACTAACACGGAGCTCCTGTTCCTGTTTTGCAGTAATGAGAAGTCAACACAACCCTCTAATCGCAAGCCAAGTTGTCGGTTGTCCAAGTTTTGAATAAATCACCAAAGGAAGGGAAAGCTACAGCCACTTCTAGCCTAACAAGTAAGACCAAATCTGCACCAAGAACGAAACGCCATTCTAGTGGAGCTCTTCTCACCGTAGCCGAGCAGGACGTGGTTGAGGGATGCAAAGCGGAGAAGGCAAAGACGTATCTCCGGCACCTGCCAGCGTCGGCGCGAACACAGACGCTACCGCCATCCTCCGGCTCCTGCGGGAGCACGTCGTCCACGTGCGCGTACCAGTTCTTCGTCCCCAAGAACCCCGGCAAGCTGCCGCCGTCGCCGGCAGATCTCGTCACTCGGATGCAGAGACATGCCAGCCGGTGGCGCTGGCACCGGTGCTGTCCGGGCAGTGGCGTTGTCGTTGTTGTCGCGGCTCGTGCTGGTGCTGCATAGGGAGAAGAGCGAGCTGCAGCCACTGGATCTGGAAGAAGGGGAAAGAAACGGAGAAAGAGAGAGAGATGTGTGTGTTGCCCCTTGCCTGTTGCAGATGCACCGATCTGTTGCAGGCGCTGCTTGCGGCAGTGGGGGTTGTGGGAGCTGGGCGCGCGCGAGCGGCTAGGCATGGGAACAGGGACGCGTCATGCGCGCGAGCGTGACTCGTGTAGTCGCACCAGCGCCGGTGCAGCTGGGGTCGGGGCATCGGGCAGGGAATGCCAGAATGGGGAAGTGGCGGTTGGGGCTAGGATTTAGGGTTACTGACACATATATATACTTCGGTGCTAATGGGCCTAATTTACATTGGCTGGCACCTCTGGATAATGTTATATAGAATAAAATGCGTCAAGTAACCGAAACACCTGTGTAGCTCAGTGGTTGGTACATATATGCAAAGGCAAGGTGTTTGGTTCAGAGCTCAGCACCCACAAATATTTTTGGCAATTTTGGAGATTTTTCTGGTGGGGAACTGGACGAGCCCAATTTTGGAGATATTTCTGGTGGGGGGCTGGTCGAGGATTGGGCGTACGGTGATTTTTCTAGTGGGCCATTGTGGGCTCGACCAGATTTATTTAGGATTCATTTAATTTATAGTTGTTTCGATTAGACGAAAAAATGGTGAGCTCACATAAATAAAAAAAATATGAGGTGACTTGGTAAGTTTTCTTGCATAAATTTTAGAAAAATATGAGGTGACTTCGCAATGTTCTTTGTAAATTATCTAATAAAAATTCAATAAGTATTTTGTGACATATAAATAAACCTTATGACATATCAAATACCATTACTAGATGTTGTGACATATAAATAGACCTTATGACATACAAAAAATCGTCCCTAGATGAAATTGGACTAGTTATATAATATTTGTTGTGACATATAATTTTTTTTGTCACTAAGTCAAGGTGTCTAAAATATAATGTCATGAAACAGATAATATAATGACATTATGGACTTGTCATGCTAAATACGTCAAAAAGCCACCCACCTCTTGTAGTGTACAAATTTATCTTTTAGCTGAATCAATATATTTTTATCCTTTTCATATTTATAGTATGTAGACAGGAAAATAAATATACTAAAACTTATTTTTATGCCTCCACAGTAGATAAGTTTGTGAGCTGTTACATCACATATTAAATACATGGGGCTTAGCATTTTCTTGATACAATGCAATACATATTTATTTTCCTTTCTAATGCAGCAATAAAGATGCAACTACTAATGCAATTAAGAAAAACGATATGGTAAAGGAAAATACAGATAAATATCAAGTTACCTCTTGGCGCGGCGTTCGGTGATTTTAAGTCCTCCGAACATGTCCTTTCTGTTCGCTCACTGATTGAGAGGCACATCGGATGGCACCATAGGTGTTGTGTCCTGTGCAGGATTTGTTTCTGAATTTACCTTTGGTTTCCATACTTCTCCTGTTGGTGATGGTGACTTGGAGGAGAGAGTGTCTGGAATCACTATCTCTTTTCTGCTGGTACCTCCTCTTTGAAGGTGTTCTCGTCGGGGTATCGATCTTTGAATCTTGAAACCTCTCCTTCCATAGTCGGCCCATCCATCTACAACATTCTTCTTCTTCTAGTGGTGGGTACATCACCTTCACCTTGACCTATTCTTCTTGGGATCTTCCTCAATTATATAATTGCTATTGAAGTGAGGGCGTACCTTTTCTGAGGGGAATTGGAAATGGACCTCCCCTGTTCTAATGTATATGATGGCCTTGGTGGTGTTGAGGAACGGTCTTCCTAGGATGATGGGTGGATCCTATTCATCTTCTCCCACGTCAATAACCAAGAAGTCAGTTGGGACATAGTGTTCGTAAATCTGGACAGGGACGTTTTTGACTATCCCTTCCATGAAGCGAAACTGGTCCGCCAATTGCAGCTGCGCATAGGTAGGGTCCACAGGCATATTACGATATAGAAATTCATAAGTTACCTTGGCTATTATGTTGATGCCTAATATGGTGTCACAAATAGTATTTCAGAAGTAGCATCTATTGATGGAGTATAGAATGGTCAGGACACCTAGATCATCCTTCTTGATTAGATGTGGAGACTTGAGCAGATGGTCATACTCCATGCGTATTGCAGTGACCATCTATGTTGTCTCAGTCTTGTGGGCCTTTTGTTTGCCCTTATTCTTGGTTTCGGCCTTGTTCTGGGTGTTACTCTTGTTCCTACCGCTGATAGTTTCCTTCTGAGCAAGGAATGACAATGTCCTATTCTTGAAAGAAAAAGATTCCCTATTGCCCTTGATGTTGAAAGTAATCTTGGCATTGCTGGCATAGATAATAGCTCTAATAGTGTTCAAGAATGGTTGTCCCAGAATGATAGGTTACCTCTCATTGGTACCAATGTTCACTATTGTAAAGTCTGCAGGTATGTACGAGTTGCCTACTTGCACATAGATCTCTTCCATGATTCCCACGGGGTAGCAGAGTGACTTATCTACAAGCTGCAAACACATGGTTGTGTGTGATAAAGGGTAAATGAAAAGTTTTTGTATATCACTGTCACAGAACCGACCAAATTATAAGAGTTCAAGTGTAGAAATGATCGACTAGCAATCAAGTTTCCAAACATGAGCCCATATAATCCCGGTAGTCAATTGAAATCATGAAGGACTTCAAACCAATTTGCAACAAACCAAGATCGTAATAGTTCAACATAACACAACGAATGTTACAAAGTCATTCATTGTCGTTGAAGCGGCACCACATCGGAGTTACTGAGTTATTACAACACAGGTTTGAAGTAGCAGAAGCAAAATAGTTTACAACTCACATTCCAAAGTTTATTTCACAAGTTTTTGTTCCTACTAGGGTCTCATGCCATCCATCCAAAAGCAACAGATACTAAGTAGTTAGAGAACCGTGCCCAACGGTTTATTCTTCATCCCCAGCGGGATGGAGACAGGTCTTGCAGAAGCCATCATAAAAGATATCATCTGCAATAGGTGGGAATAAACCCTGAGTATGAGGATGTACTCAGCTAGACTTACTCGTCTAGTTAAACATAAAAGACACCAAGGATCATGCAAGGCTAAGTATAAAGTGTAGCTGGCTTGACTCCATATTTGCCAAAAGCTTAAGTGATTACTACACCATGTGTAAAAGCATTATATTAATCATCATTAGCCTATCACTAGATTAGCACCTAGACTAAGCACCTCACTTGATTATTACAAGCAATAATAACCATATCAAGTTCATCATATGTTCTCCCTTGCTATCATCATTATCACGAACCATTGTTCTTAGTGAACGCTACGTTTGCCGCTGCTCTGTCAAGTTCTCACTATCCGGGAGAGACGGCGATTCGAATCGATTCCTATCCAGCTGGAGGGTTATTCCTAGCACTCACCCAAGCATCCCCCGTCAGAGAGCAA
>Ga0182004_10002076_pt1 | contig 15349 bp, 5 predicted proteins | sample Sormic07211540_1_FD_120479 | JGI IMG/M metagenome (GOLD analysis project Ga0182004, IMG submission 120479) | Endophyte microbial communities from Sorghum bicolor roots, Mead, Nebraska, USA - 072115-40_1 MetaG | ecosystem: Host-associated > Plants > Roots > Unclassified | place: USA: Nebraska...
AAGTTTGACCACTCGTCTTATTCAAAGTTTTGTACAAAATATCACTTTTTTGTTGTGTATTGGTTTATTAATAAAAGTTCTTCAAGAATGACTTAAATTTGACTATATTTGCACAAATTTTTTGAATAAGACGAGTGGTCAAACTTGGAGTAAAAAAAAGTCAAACGACTTATAATTTGGAATGGAGGGAGTATTTGTCAACAGAAGGTACGTCGTCCATAATGTCCTTGAGGCCTTGTTTGGATGTTGTCGGATTCACTTCAATCCATGTGTGTTGGTGTGGGTTGGGGTGGAATTTAGTTTAAATTCTACTCCAATCCACCTCAACACATGTGGATTGATGTAAATCCGACTATATCCAAACAAGGCCTGATTGGAATAATATGGCTGAAACGAGGTGCGTACTCAACTGGAAAGAAACTTGTTTATCTACTGCGAAACCAGAGAGGTGAGAGGTCTGCTGGGGCAGGACCGCAGTAGTCCATCGCCCAACGTCAACTCATGCGCACCAATGGATTCATGGCAATAATGCAGTTGATCGTCTACACACTAGCTAATGCCGCATGATTATTGGCTGCGAGTTGACTCTTAAGGGAGCTATCAGCTATACTCTCGGTATCTGGACAGCAGGTTTAAGACATCAACTTCGAGATGATCAAGATTTGCATGCTTTGCCAGTTTTGTCAGCTTGCGTCTAAAGATTTGTCTGCCAAATTCTGAGGCCCTGCACAATCGACATCCAGTGCCCGAGGGTTTAACACCTGGAATTGTGCTTGTCCCGATCATGTGGATTACTTTACGTTTGTTGTCTTTGACATTTTGGTGCTCTCAGGGCACATGAAACGACAGCTGAGAATATAATACAAGAGGGAGGGAGGGGGGTCGAGAGAAGACACCAGGAAATTAAGCGAATTTGGAAGTTCGAGTTGAGGATTGCCCACACGACATTATTGTTGTCTGCAATTATACAATGTAATTTACTGCGACACTAGCTCGGTGCGTCTGTCCGCTCTGCTCTCAATTATATTCAGAGAAAGTTGTGCCATGGTTGAAACTTTACCGTGGTATAAAGCGGTTGTTTTGGAAGTCCATTGCTTTGCCCTTTGACTTTGTTGAACACTGGGAAGGGATGTTGTGGTAGAGTTGTTGCAGGATATGTGTTTACTCGATTGGGCGTAGTTGATACACCAGTGAAATATTTGATTTGCTTGGCCGCATGAGGAATGAAAAGTGAGAAATCGATTAATATCCTTTTTTAAGGAAAAAATCGATTAATCTTGAGTGCTCATATCGTAAATAATGCTGAAATTTGGTTGATGTGCTGATATATTATGGAGAAAAACATTATTGCTTTGCTGAGAAAGTATTGCTGATAAGTTCAAGCGAAAAGAGCGAAAATCTTTCCACACAAATGAATGAACCAAATAAGGGGTAAAAATTTTTCTCGTAGATTACATTTCAAAACTAGAGATGCCCTACACAATAGTGCAGCACACTGCAAGATTTAACCATTCAAAGTCATGTTGTTGACCTTAACAATTAACACAACTACATAAAATGATTTTTATATGAATTTAAAATCTATTTCAAGAATGGTTTTCAAAACCACCTCTATGCCGCAGAGTGTAGAAATGAGGCTTACATGGCGGTTTTGCAACGTTCCTCAAAACTGATTTATGGTAGTTGATATAATTAACAAGATGGCATAATTAATAAGCAACCACACTTGAAACGTTGATTTCTATAGGCGGTTAGCTAGTCAATCTTTTAGGGAAATTGACATAAGCAGCTGACCTAAAAATCTATTTCTAGGAGAAATTGATTAATTCAATCGTCCCTAGATTTTTTTTGGAAAAGAACATAAAATTATAAATATGTACCAAAAAACAACAAAATAAATCTCATCCTGGGTTGGGGCTGCATGGTCAAATGTTGCAAATTCGAGTCTCAGCAAGCTTTTGCACGAAATACATAGGTATGATTTCAAAAGGGATTCAAACTCATGACTTGAGCCTCATGGCGAGCTTCTCTTACTACCAAACCTGATAATCACTTTTAAATATCAGATGCTACTCTTTTGTATTAACTTCTTCAAATAGTTTTTAAAATATTTGGGCACACAAACAATGTTAAACAAAGAAAATATAAACTACTAAATTTTAGATCTCATCGAGTACTACGATGTTTGCATAGAGCATGTATTCATCCAAGGTTACCTAAATTATTAAAAAATTGAATTTAAAAACTTGAGAGCTTATAAGGAATATTCAAGCCCTGAATGAAGTCAAACGTAAAGTGGCCAAATACAAAATTTAGTCATCTTTAATATCTATGTTTATGATATAAAATTTATCTTCAATTGGTCTCATTTCATTTGAAAAAGACATAAATTTATAATGGTGACAAGTATTGACGAGAATTTTTGGAGGGTCATGAAAAAACACAAATACCTTAGCAAATATGGCCCAAAGTAGATCATCATCTAATTACCATACTTCTTTGAAGTTAGGAGACCATCTTAGTATCCTTCTCATGGCATGAAATGTCCCCAAGAGTTAGATCGGCTGGACATACCAAATGCCAACTCATCAAGAGTGAGAAAGAGAGCACAAGACATCAAGTGAAACCACAACAACAAACACGAGACACAAAGAATTTAACTTGAGATTCAGACACACCACAAAAGCATGCCTACATCCTTGGGGTAAGGAAAATGGACCCTATGGGCCATTAAGTTTGATTTTGGTGTTTGATGAACAACATGATCATTTGGACTAATGATGTTTTCTAGCATACAAGGTATAGTTCAAATGATTGCAAGATGGACATGACTTGGGCAAAATAGTGATCTGAATTATAATAAACACCTCAAGCAAGATATTGAAAAGTTGTGTTGAAGACCCACAAGACATGAAAGAAGCTGAAGACACAAGGTGGCATTAAACCGGATGCAAAGATATGAAGAAACGAAGTCTAGTGCATGCATGTTGTTTGCATGCACTTGATTGATTTGGTGGGTAGGGGTGCAAACCCTAACTGCAAGCATCCCCAGAAGGAACCTAATTGGTCTAGTGGTGGTGGCAATACAAGCACCTAACTATATGTTGAAACTGTTCACTAGAGGGTCTCATTCACCACAGAGGAGCACCAAACTATATAACGATGACCACTAAAGAATATTTGAGAATACCCTTCACTCCTTCTTAGGCGTCACGGTTCCTTCACTCGTCATTGATGCAACCACAAAGGTCTAAAGTATGTATGAACTCCAATCCTCTTCTCAAGTAACCATAGGGGTCAAATACTAAATCGGTTGATCAAAAGTCAAACTTCAATATTCAACCTAAAATAAAAGGTTAAATAACTCTATACAACATATTATCTTCACCTCAAAATAAGCACATATCTTTTTTTTAGCAGTCATTTTTTAAGTTTGACTAGTTATTAAAATAATAGTGTTTATAAAATAAGTTTATTATAAAAGTATATTTTATGATAATATAATGATACTTATCACTAGACATTATACAGTTTGGTATTTTATGTATATATTTGGTAAAATTTAATAAATATTGTCTCAAAAATATAATATGTGTATTTTTTGGGAGAGATGTGTATTTATTTTTGGAACCAAGGGAGAAGGGAGAAAGAAAGTCTCTGACCTAACAAAAAGGATCGACTCAACACACTCATCCACGAAGTAGGCTCGGGCCTATTTTTCTGGGCAAAATATTTAGTGTAGACCACATCTTCGACGCAATACATGAAAACCCCATTAAAACTATACTTAGGAGTTCTCAATAAATTTAAAACTATGCACACTAACAGTGCACCTACAGATGTGCATTGTCATAAAATTTAAGATTCAAACTCATTTTGAAAAAATTCATATAGAAATAATAAAGTTCATCTGAATATGCACTAGAGGAAACTGTTGAAAATTTTTCCTCTAGTGCATATTCAGATGAAGTTTGTTATTTTTATATGAATTTTTTCAAAACGAGATTGAATCTTAAATTTTGTAACAAATGCACATATATAAATGCACTATTGGTGTGCATAGTTTCAATCAAAACTTTTGAAAACTCATAAATATGGTTTTTGTAAAGCATTTTCATGATTGCACCAAAGATATAATTTGTACTGAATATTTTGTCATTTTTATAACCCTAATAGGCTCGACTTAGGCTTGGGCATGAAGAGAGAAAAAAGTCCAATCCTGACTCTTGATTGGGCCTAGGCTCGGCTCGGGCCTGGCGGGCCTGGAGACATGGCTGCCTCTTTTCCTTTTATTTTTTTCTGGAATTCTTCTCTGCCCTTCCGCCCAGCCAAACGGCCAAACCTGTGCCTGCGCCCTGAACAGTGAACACGCATAGGCATACTCTCTGGCTCCCGCTCGCCCCTCTCAAGCCCCCGTTCTCGGTCAAATTACAGCGGGGAGAACGAGTTCCTTGTTCTGAGGTTTTCCCCGGATCTTCCAGCTTTTGGATCTGTACCAGAAGTTTTTTTTTTGCTCGATTTGGCTGATCTTCTTGGGTTCTTTTGTTTCTCTCTCCAGGAGACAGGATGAAGAGGCTACGCGGATGGTTCAATCCGAAAGATTTAGGCACGGGTAAAACGGACAGTCCGCTCGACCCTCCAGGCTTGGTCTTTCATTGAGTAGCATTTTGAGGGGTTGTGGGGGTTTGTATCCGAGTTCTTGTGTTCTTTTTTTTTCATTGTTTTTTTTTTCCTGTGATGTTGTCTCCTATTTTCTCTAGCTTCAATTTCGATTGGTTTCCGATAGTTTCTGTTCTTGCGGCCCTCGAATTCCTTTCTGCAATGTTTAGCCTCGAGCTGTTTGCAGGAATGACCAATTAGTACATGCACCCTCGCAAGAAGGAAATGACAGATTGATTTACTAATCCTGATTCGTTCCTAGAAATGCAGCATTGGGTAGGATTCTTGATGTTAGCGTGCATGACTTGTTTATTCAGAAGCACAGCGATATGGTTCTTGTGAATTATTTACTTCAATTCCTCCCTGCATATATCTGTGCGATTTGATTTTTAGGAGAGCATTGAAGCATATATCTGTGCGATTTGATTTTTGGGGGGAGCATTGAAGCAATACTCAGTTCTATATCTTTTGGACTTAGTCAGGATCCTTTACTCTTGTAGAATCTGCAATTCTGCATATCTCTTATAGATCATAGATTTGCTGCATTTGAAGTTAACTCATGTTTTCTTGAGGCAGGGCCAACAGGATCCGATGACGATGATACAAGTTTCACACTGACCGTGGAAACGTTTAGCTTCAAAGAGCTCTCTGCTGCAACTAATAATTTCAGCTGGACCTGCGAGATAGGCTCTGGGGGCCAAAGCACGGTCTATGAAGGTGACTTGCCTGGCATTGGACAGGTCCATTTCTGCTATGTGCCACAGAAATACATACACATCTTAAAACGTTGTCACTGTGTCACCATTGAGCTGATTGAGGATACTTTTCTTCTTTGTATTTTCTGCAGTCATCTTATATCCAATGATGTGCTGAACTTGACCGACTACACATATTGTGACAGATAAAAGAAACCTCAATCCATCAGATTGGAACAAGAAAACCTTATGTTCAAACTGCCAAATTTGATTCTGTACCCGGAGTTTTCTACCAGTTTTGGATATTTGCTACTATAACTTCCATATCATAACAGTTCAATATTTGTTTGAACCAGGTTGCTGTCAAGTGATTGAAATACGGTAATTTTGCCTCTATTGAAAAGGGGTTTCTTATGGAGGTCTATGTGCTCAATTCAATGGACCACCCTTACATTGTGAAGCTACTCGGTTGTTGTTCCGAGTGAAGAGAACGACTTCTTGTGTATGAATATGCATACGGGACTTTGCGTGGACATTTGAGTGGCGAGTTCTCCCATCCTGCCGTCTTATAAAACTGCATTTATAAAATTTAGCCTCCTATGTTCTTGATTATAATTAATCAGGAAATGAATCAAGAAAGGCTTTGGCGATTTGTCAATAACACATTTGTTCCAAATTAGCAATTGGTGTGATTTGACGGAAGCGAGCAGGCTACCCATAAACAGTGCCAATATAGTGATAACCACTCTCAGACACATGTGTAGTAAGTTAGTGATTTGAGTATAGAATAACACAAGAGAATACACATACTGATAAATCCATCTTTTAGGAAGCTCCAGAGATCTCCTTCCATTGTGCAGCTTTGTTTATGAAAAGTAAACAGTTCCTTCATTTTCTGGGCTGCTCTGTTTGCCGCATGAACTCGATGGCAATATATAGAGATAATGCATAATTTTAAACCACTTGAATTTTTGTCATCTGTAGTTCTATATTAGTATATTTTGCAGAGTGCACTTGTCAAGCAAATTTGGATCTTTTGGATATAGTGGCTAAATGCAGTCCAGGCTCCTTAAAATTAAACTTTATTTGTTTGCTTAGGAATAATGTAGCTTCAGAAATAAAACTGCAACCCTATTGGTGTTATGTATGTGTGAACATATGCACTTAGTATATCTAGTCTAGAGAAGAAAGGAAAAGGAATTTAGCATCTTTGACATAAGAGTGTGCTGCTGACTGTGTGGAAAGCATTCTTTTCTCATTTTGATCATGGTTGCTTTTGAACGTTTTTAATATATGCCACCTTCATATGTTCTGCTTCTGTTATTTACTAAGTTCTAATGATGCTCAGGTTTTTTTAATAACTGAACTGAAACTGAACTGTTGCAGTGTTGGAGTGGTATACATGAATGAAAATTGCCCATGGTGCAGCTATGGCTCTGAAGAAACTCCATCTCGAAGCTGATCCACCAATCATCCACAGGGACTTTAAATCAGACAACATTTTATTAAGCAGGGACCTACCTTAGTCCAAAGATTTCTGATTTTGGGACCTCTAAAATTGCCCCAGCTGGCGATGAGCTTATTGCAGTAGCATCAGGAATGGTGGGAATGTTTGGATATATTTCACCAGAGATTTCTAATCAAACAAACGTGACAGTCATGACAGATATCTACAGTTTTGGGGTTGTGCTCTTGGAGCTCATTACTGGAAAGACTGCAATTGATGATAGTAATGAAGGAGAGGAACGGAATCTAGTTTACTGGGTATGCTTGTTTTCAGCAATATATTTACCTTTTTCCCCTGTTCAATTGTTTACTCATGTACCTAACCTGCTAACCTTTTTATGATGGGATTAAAAGACAAGTTTTGGAGCTGATTATGTTATTAAAGAGCAAGTTTTGGAGTAGTGGCTCATTTGACCGTGTTTGGAGATCCAACAAATATATGGACAGACTAAGGCTGAAAAATTGTTTCTGAAACTAATGAAGTCTATATAGACTGATGGGCATGTTAGGCATACATGTGGTTTATCTGTTACTTGTCTGAAGACAAATAATACTGGAGAGAGTTGTTGGTACATGTACTGTTCATATTATCATTGGCTTGGGAGGGTGCTGCAGCTGGTTGTGTATATTACTCCACTTCATAGCAAGTATCTTGTCTTCTCACTTGTATCTAGATTATCATTCTGGAAACGAAACCTTTGCATCAAACAGGCAAATTTGTAAGAACTGTGTTTGGTACCATATACTGCAGATTGTTTGGAATAGGGACTCACTTCAGATCGTTTGGAAGCATCACAGATATATGGATAGTCCAAAATAAGATCTTTTCTGGAACTAATGGATATATAAGCTGATGGGCATATATATGTCAGAAGATAAATAATACCCGAGAAAGTGTTTGGTACCATATACTGCTTATTCTTCATCATCTTGGAGATCTGCAGCAGCCAGTTGTAAACTACTTACTGCAATTTGTAGTTTGTATCAAGTACCTGATCTCATTTCTCCCTATATTATCATTTCACAAATAACACCTTTGCAGGCATAAACGCAAAGTTACAGGATGGGAAATTTGAGGAACTACTTGATCCAATGTTACGAGGCTCTGTATCCAAAAAGGTGCTCACCAAGGCTCCTATCGCATATAAGTGCACTATGAAAGAAGATGTTGATCGGCCTAAGATTCAGAATGTCATTGACGACCTTGACCGTGTGATCTATGTATCTCTATCTTGTGATGATACTCCTGGTGCATCCTCATCAGCAGCGAGGTAAATACGTGCATGGTTCTGTCACTCCATCTTCAACCTCACAATGAAGCATATGAGGCAAATTCCGAGAAGAAAGCAGAACCTCTCAACTGATGCACATCTGTTGTTCACTGATTAGAGACCTCATGAGCTTATCTGCGAAGACTTGTCTGTCAGAACTTGTAACGGAATGAGAAAAACACACAATTCGTATGCTGTGGTAAAACAGAGATAATTCATGCATGTTAAACATACATGTTTTGCAAGGATTATTGCTGATCATAAGAAAAAAAATTTGATTCCTTCTGCCAAAGCAACCCTGGAACTGGAAGCATGGAGAAATGGGGGTGGTCCTTTGTAAATTCTTTTGGAGAACAGAAGCATGTTGGTTGTGAACTTATGATCCGCATATACTGCTCTTGTGATGGCTAGCTACGTGGGCATTATCTGTTCCTTAGTGTATATATGAATTCTAAATTCAGGAGTTTTGGCCCATGCATCTCATTGGAAACAAATAAATGGATGGATATGGGTGCTTTCGCTTAGTGTACCTTGTCTTATACTACTAGCTCCTATGATTTACTTGATGATGTGTAGTGTACGTAATGATGCGGCATGCATCCCTGCATTTGTGAACAGTTGAACTATTACATCAAGATGTAATAGTTCCTCTGGGTCGAGAAAGCCTTCTTTTCGCGGGCCGCTCGGGTGGCCTTTCGGCGCCGCGCCGCGCCGTAGTCGTTCCGCGTGGCGGCCCGAGCTAGGGAGCAGCGGAACGACGGTCGGTCGGTCGTCGTCGACACCGGAGACGGAGAGGCTGGCTGGCCGTGGATTGGATCGTTGTGGCACGCAGCGCACTGGGGCACGGTGGGGATTATCCGAGCAGAGAATCCGGCCGGCCGTGCATCCATCCGATCGACACCGAGAGATGAGGCCACTACCCGTAGCTGCTACTGCTGCTGCTACAGATGATCGGATCGGAGGCCAATCACCGACTGAAACGACTGACCGTGCCATCGTGCTCTGCCCATTCCATTATATTTGCGCGCCTGGCCCCGGCACGTCCGTCCATTCTCCTTCCTTTTATCTTGTTGCCACGACCACGACCACAACCACGACGAGCCCGCCTGATCACCCCGACCCCGAGAGACGCACACTGTCTACTACTGTGACAGTACTAGATATACTAGACAGGGGCCGCATCCATCGCATCAGATCACTGGACGATCGATATGAAAAAATTTTTCACTGTTTGATTAGATTTATAAAAAAATATCAGTAATATTTATATCTCTAAATAAATTTCTTGCGAAGATATATTTAATGATTTATCTAATGATACTAATTAATTATATACCATAAATTCTTCTTATATATGTTTGGTTAAATTTAAAAATGTTTGACTTTTTGAAACTCGAGTTGGATTATTGACTTATATAAAAAAGGTACAACTGCACTCTTTTAATTAGTTTGGGTATCCAAGACAAGCAAAGATTAACCACACAAAGAATATGTTAAGTATAAATAGATGCCCTGAATGTTACAGTCTTATCATCTTTTCCATATATATGTACGACGTTGACACGGCGTACGTAGACGACTACGTACCGCGTACGTACGTACACCAGATCGACCAAGACAGATGTATGTGAAGACTGCAACGCACTAGAGCTCACCACCATAATTATTGGAATGCATTGCATTGTCAGATCCAATGCAAACAACTACTACTACTTGATTCACTCACTCACTCACACTGAACTGAACTGAGCCAAGGGTAGTAACTAATAATTAATCACACACACGAGACACGCAATTAATAATCCAACAATTAACCAACTAAACGACCAACTAAAGATTAACTGACTGATCATCGTGGAGATACGATCGGTGGCGACGTGACGACGATGATGCCTGCATGCAACAGTAGTCTGCTATATATGCAGCTCGCCACCGCCAGCCACCTACCACCACAGTCGTACGTCGCCGGCCGTCATCCGAGCTAGCTAGCAGGGTACGGTGCATGGTGGTGGCTGGCGATTGGCGTCGGGTCACACCGTGGCGACGGCGGGGACGATCTCGATGACCTCCGGCATGGCGCCGTCCGGGTTGGCGGCGGCCATCCTGCGGGTCTCGGCGGCCACGGCGGCCTCCTTGTGCTGCTGCTCCACCACCTCGATCTTGTGCACGCCCACGATGGGGATGGGGCTCACCGACAGGATGGCCACCGTGTTGGGTGCCAGCTCGATCACCTGCCCCTGCATCTGCACCGCGCTCGCGCCGTCGGTGGTCGTCGGCAGCACGGCGTTGTTCTTGGCCGGCCGGGGCTTGCGGTACCAGAAGTAGAGGCCCATCTGGACGCAGCTGAAGAAGAAGCCGCCCACGTTGGGGTACTGAATTGAAAATTAAAAACATCGATCATTCAGTTAATTAATTCACATCGATCATCATCTGGTGTTTTCAGACTTTCAGTAGTAATAAGGAAACTCCAATTATATATATATTTTTTGATGATCCTTAATTATTACCATGACGAAGGGGTCCTTGGTGAAGAGGCCATAGCAGAACCAAGCGACGGCGCTGAGGGTGAGGCAGAAGGAGAGGCTGATGGGCAGGAACTCGACGCTCTTGGTCTTGACCACCTTGACGATGATGCTGAGCGGCGCGACGAAGACGGCCATGGAGAAGGCGAGGCAGACGCTGCCGAGGAACTTGACGCGGTGGGGCTCGCGGACGACGAAGAGGGTGACGACGACGACGAGCGCGAACGCCGCCACGTCGAGCAGGAAGAAGTAGGCCAGCGTCCTGAGCCTCGCCTTCCGGGGCGCGTACGCCAGGTAGAAGACGATGTAGGCCGCCTCCACGCCGCAGCCGAAGGCGTTGATGGTCAGCAGCGGCCTCGAGTTGGTCTTCACCAGCGCGTAGAAGATCCACAGCACCGAGCTGAAGAGCGCCACCACGTAGGGCACCGAGCTGAACCCGCCCGTCGACTTCTTGCGGTACACCTGCAGGAACGTCGCCCTGTGTTTTGTTGGTGCGTTCGTGAGTACCACATCATGCATGTCAGGCTTAATTGGATCGATTATTCACTCAAAGTCAAATTAAGATCTATCTCGCTCATCATGAGATGAGATGAAATCAAGTCTGAATAATTGAAACGACGACGACCCATCAAGAAAGAGGGAAAAGGTGCTACGACTTACACTGGTGCGAGGAACACCAGGAAGGAGATGATGTTTCCTGCACAAAGTAAGGAACAAGAGAAGGATAGCTACGCGTCAGTACGTATGTCATTTTCAGTAAAAGTAGTAGGAGTATGTATATTCTTCATCCACGGCGATCGATTATGCATATATGCACACATTTGTATAACAATGCGTCCACGCCAACAGGGAAGCGTGATGATTAGGTTAAGGAAAGGCTAATATGGCAAAGGCTGCAGGAACACGCCTTCCTCGCTGCTCAACCAATCATAACCATTAATTCCAAACAAGGATAGATAGAGCACATGTAGTACTGATTCTTGGATAGTGCGTCGTTACATTGTGAGCTGTTTTGCTATTACATTTCGTGATCTAATACCCAATAATATATGGATCTAGTATTACATTCATACCCTCAAGAAAGATGTATGTATATGTGTATATGCATCCTGATGCATTCCGCCTACCATTCTTCAGTGGAAAAGTTGCTATATGCATGTATACACCTAGGCGATGCATGTGTGTTATAGCAACAAATTAACACAAGGCTACAATACTACTAGTGATGCAGATCTGTGCCATGATCAGAGCAAACGAATCGAACAAAAAGTAGATCAATGGGGAGCATCATCAGAAAGTTAAAGAAGATGTAATAGTATAACAACAACAAAAAGATGAAACTGCTAAAGCTACATATATTCAAGTATTATTGATAGATGGTGCACAAGACTGTTGGTTGCCCTGTGTGAGCTGCATATATGCATGCCAACAACACGGACAATGAAAGGCGTGTGTGCTCTACAGTGCAATGGCACAAACGACGAAAAGGAAGGATTTTCAGAAGCATGGAGAAGGCAGTCGTCATGTCGGAATACAGGTGCACAAAATCTAGCAGAACGTACTACCACACCAGAATGAATTAAAAACCACAAAAAGGTGATGCATGTCAAGATCCCATAAGAATTTAAAAAGCAGCAAGAAAAGGCCACACGAAGCAGCATATGCACATGTCCCCTCTCCATATCCATATCCCCCGGCGACCGGCGTCATCGATCGATGCATGATAGAGACGTTGTTTACCTGCGATGCCAGAGAGGGTGATGGCCGGGTGAGCCATGGAGAAGAGGCCTCCTGCCATTGCTGACGACGGCCGGCCGGGGAACAGGAACTGGAGAGATCGAGTTAGCTAGCTAGCGTTGCTAGAGAAGAGATATCAGATCAGTCTATGTGTATTTTCCTACTGCGGCTTCCTTCCACGATGGAGAGAGGAGCTAGCTAGCTACTGAAGGTGATGCTCGATTAGCTATTGCTAGATGTGTGTGTGTGGTTTGGACCCGAGGATGGGCATGGATTTATATAGCCGGGCGCGCTGCACCTTTTGCCGTTTTGGGAGGCTGGCCTGGCCGCCTGTTGATTGGTGCTGTCCAGTTCGACATTGTTGGCGAGAAGAGAGAATAATGGTGTGGTACATGCATACAGGCAATGGGTGTATCTAATCTGCACTTTCTTTGCAGCTGATCTTTTTTTTCCCTTTTGCATTTCTAGGGAAGTAAGTAATTTGTGCCTTCTAATAATAAAGCTATAGCTGTTTTTATTAGAGTTAAAGTGAAGGAATTTTTTTTTCCACCAGCCAATCACACCGATTTATTCAGCAACTTCAGACCCTTTTGGAACTTTGACCTCTTTCAAGAATCAACTGCACAGGTTCCTTTTTTTATGGAGATTATTGTGACAATGAGCTGGTCAATCTGGACTGTTAGAAATGACACCATTTTCAGATAAGTGCAACTGACAGTTCAGCACTGCCAGTCTATCTTCAAATGAGAATTTGCTCAAGTGTTATTCCTCGAGCAAAGAGCAGCTTAGCACCTTGTTTACCCAATGGCTAGATATATGCATGTGTAATTTTACTGAACCTCCTTTGTAATAACAACTTCTGTTTATCTGATTTTCAATAAAAACACAGTAGGAGGCACCCCCTCCTATTTCCCTTAAAAAAACAAGTAGACAGCGATTACTTCAACTTTTTTGTATGATTTATTTGTAGAAATATACATATAGACCTGTGGAGCATATGTAATGCGCTTAATGTAACAAAATGTAGGGAGAAAAGCCTATAGGGGGACTTGTCACGCCGAAGAAGGAGCTACAACTTGGAGGATTAACAACGTGTGCATGTCGTGTGCTGGGGAGGATGAAATAATCAGGCAGAGGATTCTGCCATATCATGTTACCAAAACAAAGGAGTATGTTTGTGTTGACACATAGATGTGCCAAACACCAAGCACTGATGTCGCCTGGTTGCTCTAGGTCAACTCGCAAGCCTACAGAGCCACTTCTCATCTTTGAATCAAGATATAAATAGCAATACAGTACTACTACAAATTAAGACTATTTGTAGGGCTGTTCATATTCGGTGTGTAGAGGCGGTTTGTCGGTTTCATGTCACTGACTAGTGAATTTAGCATCGTGCGTGTGAAGTTAAATAGCTTAATTAGCACTCAAAAACTCAAAGTTTAAAATGGTTCATGTAGGGTTCCCTATTCTGAATGAGGTGTTTGATCATGTTAGGAACACCAAGGGAGGTTCAGATAGAAGAACTAGGGTTCTTGAGATTGAAGAAGAGTTTGAGGGGGTGAAAGTACACAGAGTGCGAACTCCACCAAGAGACCCACCTACTTTACATTATACTCCATCTGTCTGTGAAAGCTTCAATTCTTAGATTTGTTAAGTCAAACTTTTTAAAATTTGACCAAATTTCTAGAAAAAAGCGCTAATATTTATAATATCAAATTAGTACCATTAGATTTATCATAGAATATATTTGTATAAGATACTTATTTTATGTCATAGATATTGATGTTCTTTTCTATAAAATTGGTCAAACTTAAATTTTTTTTGCCTAACATGGATTCTAGGAATTGAAGTTTTAGGACAGATGGAGTATAACCCTACCGAGAGCCAAGGGTTTGCATAATGGCATAATCTAAAAGAAAAATATAATTAATATGTGTATCCACATTTAATACCTATATGTCCTAATAAGATTTTAGCCCATGCAGGCTTTAGATATTTCGTGGCCCATATCTAGATTGCAACACACATGATATATACATAGATTTCTTTTCACATAAATTTGATATTATTGAAATTTTAATCTAAAAATATTTAGAATATACTGTCCACTCATTAAAGCAAAGAAATTGAAATACATCAAATTCCATAATTCGTGTTAGGCCTACACATAGACTGCAATCACGTAATATACCTTCATCTGGCTCCACTTCCCCTACAATGAGCTGCTTTCACCCGAAAACTCGATCGCAAATAATAGATTATGTTCACGAGAAGTACTAGTCAGTATACGTTGACGATCATCAAATGGACAGGCACTGAAAGACGTACTGGACTCCCATGCACACGTAGATGGATTTGTACGAAATTGGTTAGATAGTCATCAGCGTTCTTAGTATTTTTTTTATCTAATATCTGAGGTGTTTGGGTTTTCCAAAACTCCATGAAGAAATATAAAATTCTGAAGTTTATCCACGAGTATTTTGTATCTAATCAATATAAAACCCTGCCTTCAGTATAAAATCAACATGCATAGTACGTCGATCTATATGGTATAGTTATATTTGGTAGGCGTCATCATCAGATATATGCATCACCCGTTGTTAGTATATATATTTTTTTGACTGAAACCGTTGTTAGTATAATTACAATGCTTCAATTGTGAAAATGGTTGATGAGACCCGTTGTTACTATATATATATGTATTCAAGTTTTCAGTTTGACACGTATTGTTAATTAGTTGTATATATATGTAGCACGTGGTGCAGCTGCGACGTTACACGTGTTGCTCCTTTGCATCCTACCAACCCAGCGCCGCCGGGCGGTCAATGTAAAATCCTAGCGGGCTTTCGTTGAGTTCGTATAGAAAACGCAAAAAAAAAAAAAAAAAAAAAAAAGGAGGAGGGGGGGGGTGGGGTCGAGGTGCCAGAAAAGTGATAAAACAAAAAGACTAGAAAGCATT
>Ga0182004_10002077_pt1 | contig 15342 bp, 11 predicted proteins | sample Sormic07211540_1_FD_120479 | JGI IMG/M metagenome (GOLD analysis project Ga0182004, IMG submission 120479) | Endophyte microbial communities from Sorghum bicolor roots, Mead, Nebraska, USA - 072115-40_1 MetaG | ecosystem: Host-associated > Plants > Roots > Unclassified | place: USA: Nebraska...
GAGTCGAATCATAACTGTGATTGTTCTGTTGCAACTTGTAGAATTGGAGGTTGTGTTGTGTCAAGGAGTCAAATCATAACTGTGATTGCTCTGTTATGATTCGACTCGCTGACGTACTTTAAAAAATGAATCCACCCGGACTTGTAAATTGTACGTTCGAGTCTCTGGCTCCCCAGTCCGGGTGGTATTTTTTTCATTTTTTGGGTTGGATCATGTAAGGTTCATTATCAAAGTGTCAGGCAGTAAAAAAAAATGCTGCCCCAAGAACCAAACTTGTGCTACAGAAGGTGCAATGGAACGCTGAGTGAAAACGGATTTGCCTGGAAACTTCACAGCAGTCATAATAGTAAATATATGCGTTCTGTTGAATCTGGAGCACTGACTTTTCTGGTCCTACAAAATTTCAGCCGGTCTCAGGATTTTAGCAGTGAAAAAAAAACCATACTGATTGCCATACACTGCATGAAACCCTTAACTCGAACTAGCAAAAGCCTAGCATACACCAATCTGGGGAAAAAAGAAGAGCATTGTCTTAAGGCACTCTAGATTGCCAAGCCTTAGCCATCTTCTTCCCGAGGTATTGAGCAGCAACTGCACCACCAGAGGCGAGCAGACCGGACACTGCTTGCCGCACGCTCGAAACCATTACTCGGCGCCTCAGGGCCCTCCGGACACAGTTTGCTGCCATGTCCTTTGAAGAAACTATGGCGCGTGGTGGCATTTCTACAGAAAAATTGCCTGCAGTGAGAATGTGTTACGGGATGAACAAGGCTACAAGATTGATGAGAACATCAGGGGCATTCCAACCTTTTCCATGTAATTTGTGTCTTCCTTGCATTTGGCTTTGGATCGTCCATGGAAGAACAGAGAACAGCTCATTTGTTGTAGATAGACCACAATCCTGTAGACATGCGACTCTAATAGTTAGACATCCAAACCAAGCAAAGTACATTTAATGAAGTCATGTCAGTTGTCATGATTTATACAGGCTCACTCCGATCCCATACAAGTCCATCAGGAGTTCAGGACATTGACATGATCTTTAGTGTTGCACCGACCAGTTATATCTTTAAGAATATATCATTTTATTAAATCAAAAGAGTGATATATTATGAAAGCATGTTTCATGATGAATCTAGTAACATTAATCTCATGTTAGTAATCTATAAAACTGCTTAGTTACTGCTAATCAAAGTTTACATAGTCTGACTTAGGAAACAGTTGAGTGGACTTATATTTGAGATCATGTGTAGTTACAATTGCTACTAGGATGGGAATCCATACGAATTTTCCAGAGTGGTCTGGGCATAGAAAAGGTAAGAAAAATAAAGCATTAAGGCAAGTGCAAGAGAACATTTTGTGTGGTCCACAAAGAAAGGTGAAAGCCAGAGGCAAAGCTCTTCTATAGTTTTATCTCTTTGAACAAACTGAGTACGTGCAGAAGGTAATAAACCTGCTGGAAAGTCTTATACTGTCCATGGGATGATGTCTTCAATAGCCCTTCAACAATATACTCTTGCAAGAGGGGTCTGTACATCAGTTGAAACGACTGAAAACTACCCTCAACAATCTTCTTCACCTGATTTATAGTAGGAATTGGGTATGAAATTATAAACCAAATAGAAATCCCATTAACACACTATCTTATCCTAAACTTGCAAACAACAACAAAAAGTAATGACAAAACAATAATTTATACAATCGTCGAACCCGGTATGCAGATCCAATAAAAGCAACAGAATTTAGAGCCTAAGATCTCAAAGGAATAAATTGTCAATTGTCTTATCAGTCCCTCCCAGGAAATAAAATAACTACGAACCATATTTTGCTCATCACAGTGAAAACAGTAATAAAATGGTATGCAGTACCTAGATGTATGTTCCATTTTGCCACAGTTTAGGGCACCACAAATATATATGGTGATATGGTCAAATGGGCCTAATTTGAACAGAAGAGTATTGAAGTTCAATACCGTGTACCATGCTACAATCCATTTGTTTGTGGTTGAGTTTGCAAAGGATAAGAACATACCTTTTTTTTGAAAAATATGCCATTTTCAATTTAGAGAAGTACATAAATGAGTTGGTTTTGGACGTGCCAAACAGACAGGACACATTTGTGAAGAGTGATGTAATATTAAATTGAATTGAAATGGTCACAAGTATAGATCAAAGATGAACATGATTTATTTTGTTGATACCTTATCTTTGTCTTCTGCAAACAGCATTCTCAAATCACCCATATATGATAGACTACAAATTTGAGCGTACAGGTCATACTGCACAAAGAGGGATAAAAGAAGGTAAGATCAGAAATTCAGAACCAACTACCAAAACAAAGAAAATAATTTCATGGCAGGAAGTATCAAGTTAGCAATAACCTCGGTGAACTCTTCTGGTAAAAGGAGTAGAGAAGCTGAAGTTGCCATTTCTAGGTTAATTGAGTTGACCTTCCTCATATCCCAGTTGTCAACAAGAATATGAACCTACCAAAATACAGAGAGCAAATCAACTACGATAATGTCAACTTTGCAATGCAAGATATCCATATATACACATAAAAGGCACTACAATTGTGCAGTGAGCAACTCAATACAAGGCAGCCAATGAATATTCAACCGGCAAAAGAAATAACGTAGCTACACGAATATGGTCCATATCAGGCAAACTGTGTATCGTCACAGCCACAAAATATAACTGGAGCCACTGTCTAAAAATAAGACAAGAACAATATAAAGTGCACAATCCCAATGAATCTAGCAAAACCAGCATTATGTGATTTGTACATTTGAAGAACAGGGCATTTCACATTCATACCGGTTTCTGCAGCCGGCCACTGAGGTAGAACCTGTCCCAGGTCAAGACATCCATCGCCAGGTCCCTCATCCTCACCACCCCATACTTTATCCTCTGCACCACCAAAACACAAATTTCTTCAGCAAGTACACAATTCGCGCACAGCCAGTGGAACACAAGGCACAGCCATTCGTGATACCTTGTCCCTCCACTCCACAAAGGGGTTGAAGTACACCCCGACCCCAACACGATCCGCCAGCCCAGTGATCTGAGCTCCAAAGACCAAGAAACAATCAATCATCACACAATTAGCCAACAACCAACCAGAAAGATTGCGGTGGTGTTGGTCGGAGGAAGCTTACGGCGCCTGCACCGAAGCTTGACATCCAGCGGGAGTAGTGCCCGGGGTTCCTTTCCAGGTTCTGCACCGACAAGAAAAAATTCCTTCAGGATAACATCACCAATTTAAAGAATATGAACCAATTTGACGGATTGGTTAGGTTCCTAGCACCTCGGAGTGCCACTGGAGGGGGTCAGCGACGCCGAGGATATAATCGACCATGGACGTCCCGTCGGGGCGCGCGTGGAGGAGCGTGGAGCCGTACGCGCAGCAGAAGTCCACCGGCGGGAGGAGGTCGCGGAGCGGGCCGGCCAGCTCCGCCGCCCTCTTCTCCTCCTCCGCCACAGCATTCATTTAGGTAGGCGCGCGCGCTCTGGTTGCTAAGAGGCGAGAACTTAGACCAGGGGGCGACGGGGGGCCCGGCGGTCGCCGGAGCAAGGAGGGAGGGAGACGGCCGCCGTCGGCAGCGGCGGGGGTTTAGACGGGGGTGGAGGAGATGGGGAAGGCGGTGCTGAATCTGGGCCGTTGGTAAGAGGGTGGACGGTCTGCATTGGACGCCTTGCAACAAATGGGAAACTCCTATGCATTTTTGTTTCTTTTTTTCTTCTTATTCTTATATTATGCTGAAATTGTTATTCCATTTTAGTCTCTCCATTCAAAATTACACCATATAGTTTGTTTTGAAAGGTTCGTAATTATATAATTTCGTCCAAAAATTTGTTGGATTATAAGTATTTTATTTAGTATACAAAAATTATGGAACTAGATTCATTTAAAAATATTTTTCACCAGTTTTTTTATATATTTTCTTATAAAAAAGCAATGGACACAAGGCTCAAGTACAATTTTGAGATAAAATAAAGTGCGTGTGAAATGTCTAGCTAATTCGGTGTCACATGTGGCATCGCATCCCTCACCTTTGCATCAAATTCAAGTTGGTAGTTGTTTCACGACCAAAGTTTAAAAAGTTGGAAAATATCCAAACATACAATATTCTATTTCATATTCAAATCTAAATACTCAAAATCAGATATCTAGTAGGGATATAGAATGGATATTATATATATCAGTATATTACAAAACATACAAGTTGGCCCACTTAAATAAGCATCAACGTATCCTTCAAGTGAAACAGAAGGTAAGTACAACCTGATCACAATTTGCAATGCCAAGTGCGCCTGTCTTGGTTTAACGTTTAAAAATACAAGAATCACTGATTCACTATGAGGTATCCCCATATATGCTTTCTGCGTGATGTCATCTCCAACTCCAAGTGAGTGCTGTAAGAATTTGATCAGAAACAATAGCTCCAAAATTGCTAGGCTAAGTAGACAATGCGTCATGAATCAGCTTGTTTGCGATCTCCTTTGACAGCCCCATGACGCTATCACTAGAACCAACCTGCACAAGTCAAAGGAGGTAGTTCACATTTGTATGAATGGAAACAAAAACCCTACAACACAACACAGATAAGGTGAATGAGACACTGACCACTGCTTCGACAAATGGCAGTGTCAATGGATGTTCAAGTAGCAAGCCACCTGCGACCCTAAATACTACTCCCTCATCGATCTAGCAAAGAGGGCAGTGACATAACAACATGAAAAATATGAAAATATTGAAGCTTGTGATGGTAATCCAGCATTCAAGTACAATAAAATGAGCACATACCAAGCTCTCGATGACCTCTTCTGGTATATCGTGGAAATAAACCTGCAGAGTGTAGAATGATAATGCAAAACTTACTTGGTCATTATCATCCACAAATATTACATTTAAGACAAAAGCTTCCTTTTGACCCTATAAATTTGAAGAATCTTGTCTAGCAAATATTCATTCCCCTACATCAGTGAATTTCATTTCTATAAAATAAATATATCGATACAGCGATTATGCATCTGCATTGGACCATCTGTCCTCATGCACTAGTAAATCTGTTTTGAATGGCAACATAACAAGAGTAGCCTTGATGAACGAGTCCTTTTGGTTAAAAAGAGAAAATTACCTCAGCTTTGTCCAAACTTCCAAGTCTCTTCCCAGTTGTAAGATTAGTTACAACTACAGACCCAACAGTTGACACATGACCTCCGGAATAGCCTGGAGAAGATAATGATTCACTTATAATAAACAAATGCATTAAAACATTGTGAATCAGACGTTTAGCGGACAACAAACCTTTCAGGAATTGGCGTGCTTCTTCCTTGGTGGTTGGCTTTTCTCTAATAATCCCTTCATGGACGACCACCTCAAAGTCAACTACAATTCAGTATGTAATCATACAAATGATAACATCCTAGCAAAAAAATAGAAGAGGCGATACATCCACAACCGTGGCATACAAATTCTACCCAGATTAGGACTGCAGAGGTAATCGAGACATACTATGTCAGAAGTGATCAGGAGTGTTGGTTGATTGCCTTCTTTCTGGTAATCAGCAAGGTTCAGTCTGGACATGATAGCATCAGCCTGAAAGATGCTTAAAGTGGTTAACTCCATGCTGGGGGAGAAAAAAAAAGTTGGTGCTAGAAAAACAACCACGGCCCAATTTGGTTGGACATTTCTTTAGCCTCCTTGTCCTCCCACAGAAAGAAGTATTAGTTTTCATGTAGCTTTGAAAACAAGTATGTGTGCAAAATATGTTCGTCTAACACCAGCAAAGTTGAAGCCAATCCTAACTATTACATTTTGATCACAAATCCAGGCAGACTACTGTAGGCAACTAAATGGGGCCAAGCCAGAGCAATAATGTAAATACCATCAATTGCAACACATGGCTGGACCATTTTATGCATTGAATCTGTTGTGTAATATGGTCTGCACCCAGAAAATTTGCATACAATTTAAGGAACTTCCTCAGTTATGCTTCAGATGGCCACCTAAAGCAGTTGCAAACTTGGCCAACTTACTAAAGAGCTATCAACTGTCCACAAGAACATGGTTAAAAAATATCAATATAAATCAGATCACACATGAACTTTAGTTATAATTTTGCACAAAACTTTTAAGGAAGCTACAAAATCCAAAAAAAAATTAATGATGCTTAGGAAGGACGGGCCTGGTGCAAGCGGTAGAGTCTTACCGCCTGTGACCGGAAGGTCCCGGGTTCGAGTCGCGGTCTCCTCGCATTGCACAGGCGAGGGTAAGGCTTGCCACTGACACCCTTCCCCAGACCCCGCACAGAGCAGGAGCTCTCTGCACTGGGTACGCCCTTTTTTCAATGATGTTTAGGATCACTTAATCGCACAACAAGTCACTTATATCATGTAATGCATGAACACCTCATCTTTTTCACTAAGTATCACAATGGTGCACATCTGTGCACATAACTATTACATCAATTAGTGCTCATATTGAGATGGCAAGCATGCCTCGTTGCATAGGTATGCACTGCAAATAGTGCTATTAAGATGGGAAAAAGTAGTGGTCAAAGTTGTTTTTGGAGACCGTGTCGATGTCCAAAACGACGTTCTTTAGGGACATGGAGGGAGTACTTTATTGTTATCAGACCTATTTGTGTACGAAATTCCTGCATTCATTGATGAACACTGTTTCTAAATATTCAGAGAAATATTATCTTGTTGATGAGGGTTATTGCTATTCCAATAGAAAGCATTTTATAGGTCCTTGCGAACAACAAAAGTACCACCTACTGAACTTTCATGTGCCTTCTCGTGCAGATTGAAGAAAATACAGGCATAAGCATCACATAGTATCATTATAACACAAAATGGAAAAACAATATTTTATTTTAAACTCCCAATACAACGCACGAAGGGACTACTGTCTTACTACAAGTAGAACATTACAGCAAAAACTTGCAGCAACCAGCAACGCATTTGCAGTTGAACCACACAAAGCACCACATTGGCCACTGGATGTAACTGCAGAATTCCCGAGTTTGTAATACTGAAGCTCTGAAGCTACAACATAGCACAACGCAAAGCATTGTCTCACCAATGGAGGGGGGAAAAGCAGGGAATCTTGTGCCTACCTTGGCCTCCGCGAGGACCATTACCAGGTCATCAGGATTCTCTCTCCTGATGCTCTTCTCGTCGATGTCCGCAGTCTGAAACCACACACAGAAAGACAACAGACAGATCCATAAGCATTCCATCTCACCGGCAGAATCAGAGTCGTCAGCTGCAGGGAGCAAAGCAAGCCAAGCGGCAGAGCAGCAGGACCCACCATGACCTGGAACTCAAGCCCCATCTCCTCGAGGATGTGCTTGCGCGCCACCGACGACGACCCCAGGATCAGCTGCGACGCAACGAAGCCGCCGGCGGTCAGGACAAGCGGAGGAACAGGAACGGGTTCTTGTTGTCGGATTGAAATTGGTGAGGGCGAGGCGAAACCTTGAAGGGCTGCTGCCTGGCGGGGGGTGAGGAGCCCGTGGCCATGGTGCTCTTGCGCACGGTGAGGCGAGGGACGCGGGCGGGGGGAGGGCCGCGTCGGCGGGGTTCCGAGAAGACGGGGGGCGGCGGTGCTGGGAGCAGCAGAGTGCGGTAGCCGCAAAACCTGTGTGGGAGAGGATATGGCCTCGGGACGAAAAGCTGGAAGGTGCGCTGGGAAAATTTGCAGTTACGTCCACGGATGAACTAGTTTATTACTTACGTCACACTGTCACACTAATATGAAATTATAATCAGTACTAATAGGCAAATAATTATTAGTAAACCTAGAAAAGACCAAACATTATAAACTTTTGACTAACGTTGAACCAAATATGCACAGGTTTGGCGGATTCAGGATGGAGAAAAAAAGGGGGCTAAACAGTGAACGTATAGGATTAAAGCTAGAGATTAATAAGGATTTAAGGCTAATTAATACTAATTTAATAGATAGACAAATCAGACTCGGGGGGCTGAAGCCCACCCAGCCCCCCTTTGGATCTACCTCTGGATGTGTCGCTACATTCATATTGAAAATGTTTTGTAACAAGAATTGGTCAAAGTTGCGGAAAATGTCAAGTGAAAGAAATGTCTTTCTTTATAACTTACGTCTTCTAAAAAAGGAAAATACAATTGTTAAAAAGGGGAAAAAGTACAATAGGTGATGTAATATGTAAGTAAATCTCAATTAAGAGGTCTATAACATGTCCTCTAAACCTATATAGAATAATAACACAATGGTTAGATAAAATGTGAAGTTGCATTTGAGATGGGATGGCTAATAAAATTAATGCATATAGTTGAGGATTGCAAGAGTGGTTTTTTTTTTGTTGGCTATAGTAGCCAAGAGAGCGTATGACTAGAGTTGTATGGCTATGTTTTTTTATATCTACTTTTAATTATAAAGCAAAGAAAGCACTACAATAGATATATCTCAAGTGAGGACAAATGTGAGATGTCATATAGTCCTCTATCGCTATTGTAGTAGGCTAAGGTGATTGTCCCTCTCTATGATAATAGCGACTAATAGGAACTCATGTACACCTTTGTTAGGAATTAAAAAACAAAATACAATGCCAAGCCTCGTCTCTTCTAGTACAATTATGTATGGTATATATTCATTGTGATTCTTTTGGGTGTAGTCAATAAATCATTCCCCATTATTTTTCATCGGATGGCAACAATGTTTGTATCTAGCTAATACAATAGTGGATCACATAAAGATCCAAAGTTAAGGGACAGGTGGAATATACTTGATGGTGTATAACAACGTAAACTAGATCAAACGTTTTTTAAATAAAATAAAATAAAATATTTTTTTGCACTTGCCTCCTCAACAAAATTCTTCATTTAAATACATGCATAAATCTTGACAAGATAATCACATTATGCTCCATAATTTTGTACTCTTTCTGTTTTCAATTGGAAGTTGTTCTAACATTTTAGGTACATAGTTTTTTTTCTATGCACCTAAATGTAAATGACATCTACAAAAACCAAAACAACTTACAATTTAGAACGAAGAGAGTACTACCTTCTACCCGTACAAATTTGGAGCGAGCAAACTCCTCATCATTTTTAAAGCTACAATCATACTTTCTCAATCCCTAAATTTAGGACCCAGTTTTTTTTTAAAGTTTAGCAAGATTTATAGAAAAATAGATAATATCCATATTTACATATCAAAATATATTTTTATGAAAATATAGTTCACTAATAGTAATCTAAGTATACTTATTGCATACCATAAATATTAGTATTTTTATCATATTTTATCTTTTTTTATAAAAAAGGTTTGAATTGTTTTCAACAAAAAAAATTGTAAAATTTGACGGAGGGTCTCATGGTTTGATGCATTGCAAACTCCGACCAGCAAAAAAAAAAAACCCCGAGGACCACCTCCCTCCTGTCACGTGCCAGGCAGCGCGTCACTCCTCTGACTCCGACCATCCCCCTCTTCCTCCGCGAGTCACCCCCACCTCCGCCCGCCGCCCCGACCCACTCCGGTCCGGTCCGGGGGCTGTCCTGTCCGTCCCTCTGTCGGCGGTCGCTGTTCCCAACCAAATCTTCCTCCCCCTCGTCGTCAGCCAGCCAGCCCGCCCCCCTTGACCGTCACCGCCTCCACCCTCTCCCTTCTCCCACCCGCGCCGCCAACGCGGCTGATCCTCCTGCTCCAAGAGCCTCCAACCCTACCCCCTCGCTCCCCACCTTTCCTCCGCCGGGGGCCCGCCCATGGCGGAGATCGAGGTGGTTTCCGAAGGCGGCGGCGGCAGGCGGGACGAGGACGAGGAGCGGCGGCGGCGGCAGGAGGAAGGTGCGGGGCAGCCGGCGGACCCCGTGGTGGACGTGTACTCGGCGGCGGCGTACGGGGACCTGGAGCGGCTCCGCGGCTTCGTCGAGCAGGGCGGACCCGCCGCCGCCGCGCTCAGGGAGCCCGACGGCAACGGCTACCACGCGCTCCAGTGGGCCGCGCTCAACAACTACCCGCACGTCGCGCTCTACATCATCGAGGTCGGCCTCGGTCTCCGCTTCCCCTGCCGCTATCCTGCTTCCTATTCGCCGGCTTCGAATTTGGGTTTATCCATTCCAGCGACTCTTGCTCGCCTTATAGCTTCGCTGATGATGGGGATTGTTCGGTTTTGCCGCAGCACGGGGGCGACGTGAATGCGACGGACCACGCGCGGCAGACAGCGCTGCACTGGGCGGCCGTGCGTGGCTCCACTTCCGTAGCAGATGTGCTGATGGAGCATGGCGCCAGGGTCGAGGCCGCCGACGTCAATGGATACCGGGTATGCGGCACCCTTGTCTTTCTGGATGTACAACTCGAATTTCAGTTTTGTTGCCCCATGTTTGATGTACAACTCGAATTTCAGTTTTGTTGCCCCATGTTTGTATTGGGTTTATTAGTACCTGATTGGTCAGGATACCATGAAAACGCCCTCTGCGATAGTCTGTGGGGTGGGTTTTATAGAGGTTTATTACAATGTTTGTTTGACCATTATAGGGTCTGTGTTGATTGCCGTCTGGTTTGCTGAATCAGGTGTATGGGTAGTGTGTTTCAACATTTATAATTATATCTAGAAAATCCAGTAGAAAAATAATAAAGCACTCATAGAAAAATAATAAAGCACTCATCGGTTCCAACTTCCAGCTAAAAGCATTATCTCGTGAAGTAGCAGCCATCTTGCTAGTGCCATTTTGTTTCACAATAAATCATTTGCAGCAAGAGCAATTGTAGATTAATTTTGCTATTTGTGCTGATAGGCAAGAAATGGACTTGAATAGATAAAAAGAATAAACATATGTTATTACAGATTTGCAGAAATTTGCTTTTAGGCTGGCTAGCTCTTCTTTGGAGCAGCCTTTCAGCTTTCCTTTATTGTGGATGGAAAAGATTATATGTTCAGTTCCTAACAACAGGCAAATCATCTATATGGTTCAAGCCGAATCTTCTGTTTGACTGTTCCCTGCTTTGATTATTATGTCAGGCAGTCCACGTTGCATCTCAGTATGGCCAAACATCATTCTTGCATCACATCATCTCAAAGTACGGTGCAGATTTTGATGCTTTGGACAATGATGGGAGGAGCGCTTTGCACTGGTACACGATTATTGATTAATACTCTACTTTCCGAATGCATGCTTTCCTTCGTTTAGGTACCAGTTTCACCCTGAAAATGTAGTATGCAGTTTAATATGATTTTCTATATTCTCTTCAAATTGTGTCTCAAATTGTTCTCATGGTAAAGGATTCATTCAGAAATTGTCTTTGCACTGCTGTGTATGTATATGATATAGTGCTGTGTACTCAGTTGTCTGATTGAATAATCTCAAAAAAAAGTTGTCTGATTGAAGGACTGGAACCACCAGTCCTGAAGAGTCAGTTAATTTACTATCTACCTGACTTTTGTGTTGAGACTTCCATTCATTGGATACTTTTATCTACATTTCCATGTTTGACGTAATGTAGCCTTATTCTATAATGTTACAGGGCTGCCTACAAAGGAAACGCAGACACAATCAGATTACTGCTATTTATGGATGCTAATCAAGTAAGGCAAGACAAAAATGGTACCTGCCTCTTTTCTGTGGTATTTAGTTACATTTTTTGTCTACTTCATACATCTCTTCATTTACACATGTTTCTTATGCTATGAACAATAAGAATTGTGTGAATACTTTTCAAATATCTACGTTTTTAATTGCGTGTAGTATGCTCTCAAACCTATAGAAAAAATTAGGATGAATAATTAATTTCCCTGAGAATTATGGATGGCTGGGAATGTGGCCTTGTTATTTTATTTCGCTTAGGCAGCTAGGTTGGTATATAGTATTTAAACTCTTTTTGTGATGCCATGCAGGTTGTACCGCTTTACACTGGGCTGCTATAAGAGGGAATTTGGAGGTTTGCACAGTTCTTGTACATACTGGTACAAAAGAAGAACTCACACTTAAGGATAGTGGTGGGTTAACTCCTGTGCAACTTGCAGCAGAAAAAGGTCATCGGCATCTTTCCAATATCCTTGTACGTTTACTCTGGCATTCTTATTTTCCTATTAATAATTAACCTCTTTCTCCTGAGAAATTACACTGCATGCTACCATTCAATCTGCTTATACACCAGTGCATCTAGGTTTCTGCTGTTGTAAATGATTGCAATGGCATGTATTCAATGACGTTTTCTTTCCCCTATTCTATCCATTTTCTTTTGTCCCCTGTTCTCCAAATATTCGTTTGGTGTGCGTTTTAGGTACTGACCTTTTCAACTCCACTAACAGAATAATTTCTCTGCTTGTAGTCTAATGCTACAAAAGTAAGCTTTGAAGACAAGTTCTTCCCTGGGAAATCGAGGAAATTTGGATACGCCCCTTTCTTGTTTGCTTATCTTGTCGTCTGCCTCATCCTTTTCCTAAACTCGATTGTATTTGGTGAGCATTTTTTGGGAGTTTTTGTTGTTTATATTAGAATTAGGGATCTTTGTTTTCATCAGACCTGATCATAAAATCTCTGCAGCACCTAATTTTTCTAGGATCACTGCTACTGCTGGTCTTTGGTCTTGGGCTGCCGTATCACTTTTCTTCGCATCACAAGTAATGTTCTACAGAGTTAGCAGGTAGCTTATGCTACATATTTGTTTATTGTACGGTCATACCATTTATGTGCACCTTTTGCAATTTCCTGACATGCTATGTTTGTTAGTCTTTGTACATTAAGTAGCTATAATAATACCTTGATGTATATAGCCATTAGAAAGATGACTGACTGTTGGGTAAAATGAATTTGTTCTGAGAGTATGAGACTCACGGAAAGAGATACGACCATGTATTTGATGCATTCTTGCTAGTGTGGAATTCTCCATTTTGAAGTTTTAATCTCAACATCTGAACACCTACTTTTATAAGTTCAGCAGATTATTTTGTTCTCATATGGTCCCTGTTCCATGTTTAAGGTTTGTGTTCTTTTGCTGTTTTGACAGAAAAAATCCTGGCTACATCAAAGCAAATTCCAAGCGATCTGATCCAAAGGTAAAAAAATGTTCTACCGCTGTTGTTCAAAGACAATGTTTCTACAAATGTGCTTGAAGGAACTGCCTTGTATCAATATTTATAGAATCTTGCTGTGTCATTTCAAGGAACAGATAAAACATGTTCCTTCAGTTTGTAGTTGATACCATATTATCATACTACAGTACATGGAAGCTAGGAGTTTCTCGGATTTGGCATTGTGAGTTGTGACCAACAGAAGTTCTGTAGTCAACATGTTGAAGACTGACTAAACATCATTTGGGCTGTCAAACCATAGAAAGTTGTTTGCACAGTTTTTTTTGGTCAGTAGATAACTATGACAATTAGCGCTTTATTGCAGGAGCCACTTATGGAAATTGATCTTACCAATTCCTCTACATGGACAGGCAATTGGTCTCAGCTATGCCCTACTTGCAAGGTACTAGGAAAAACTCTTCATCATTATTCTCACTTCTGTTATCCCCCCCCCCCCTCTTTTGTCTTCCATATCATTTTAGTATCTCTTGTGGAGATGGCAATTTGTGTTGGAAGCAGAAGATGATAGCATATATGTATATGTTTCCTTGTCATGTTACCTGCTCTTGTTTTGGCTATAAACCCCAACTATGTTTATTTTTACTGAATGGGTAACCTTGCTACCAGATAATTCGACCTATGCGCTCCAAACATTGTCCAACTTGTAAGCATTGTGTGGAGCAGTTTGACCATCACTGCCCATGGATATCAAACTGTGTCGGAAAGGTATAAACATTAATTTGCAAATTTTCTCTTATTGTGCCTTAACTGCCTGTTCTGCTGTTCCAATTGGCTTAGGAAACATGTTCTGGCTAGGCACTAATATTGGATAATATTTGGTCTTTGAAAGAATGCTTATCGCTAATGGGAATACACAGTTGCTTCACGCTTAGGATTCACATAATTGTGTGTGCACTTGGATTTTTTCATTTTGAAATCTGACTGATAAGTATTCAGATTGTCAACTTGAACCTCATTGTGATGCCATACATACATGATTCAATTGTATTCTGCATGCAGCTCTTTGAGACTTGATAGATTTTCCATCAGTCTCCTAATTTGAGCATTAATATATCTTATATTGCGTTGTTTATGACTATAGCATTAAGATAATAGGAAAGTATGTCGCTGTAAATTTAATGGTATCATTTTTGTACTGTGAGAATTTATTAGCCAAATTATTGGCAAAGATTATAAACTTCAATTTTTGTTTCCGTATGCGCCTTATAAACTGGGACAGAGGAGGCCTTGTTTAGTTCTGATTTTTTTTTTTTGGTTTTGAGTACTGTAGTACTTTCGTTTTTATTGACAATTATTGTCCAATCATAGACTAACTAGGCTCAAAAGATTCATCTCGTGTTTTACAGACAAACTGTGCAATTAGTTTTTTTTCGTCTATATTTAATGCTCCATGCATGTGCCACAAGATTCGACGTGACAGGGAATCTTGAAAAGTTTTTGGTTTTTGGGGTGAACTAAACAAGGCCTAATATTTTTTTTTTCTTGCAGCAAAATAAGTGGGATTTTTTCGTGTTTCTTTGGATGGGGATAGCTACATCCTTTCTGGGTGCTGCTGTTGGATTTCACAGTAAGGACGTCTTTAAACAATTCTCTCTCTCTCTCTCTCTCTATATATATATATATATATATACAAGTGGTATTCTACACCCTAGGTGTAGAATACTATTCTACACCGAAGTGTTATACTGAGCAAAATTCAGTATTGTTTAGTATTCGTGTTTCAGTATTTTCATGGTCTTGAGTGTTGGACAAGATGGTGTAGAATAATATTCTACACCTAGGGTGTAGAATAGCTATATCTCTTCCTTTGCTTCGAGATGTACTTAACAAGTCAAGGACATTTGATGCCAGGACTTTGGACAGAGCCCATTATACTCTCATCTTCAGAAACATGGATGCATTTCATGGTGACAAAGCATCCTGGTGCTGTATTGTTCATGTTTCTGGATGTCTTCTTGTTAACTGGAGCTCTTATTCTGACTGGAGCACAAGCAGTACAGGTAAATTTTTGCCTGTTTGTTAGTAATTGCAATTTTGCATATTTTCAACAAACACTCCTGGGTTATCAGAGCAGCATTCTATTTGTCTCTATGCTGTATGATCAAATTGTGGTCTCATGCTCTGTGCTACTTTGGACATTGGGAATAGCAAAAGGGCATACAGTTTCTATTTTGTGCCTCATAAGATTTGTAGCTAGGCTGTTTAGAGAATATGCTTCTATCATTGTGAAACCGAACAACACAATTTCGTTGAACTCA
>Ga0182004_10002078_pt1 | contig 15338 bp, 17 predicted proteins | sample Sormic07211540_1_FD_120479 | JGI IMG/M metagenome (GOLD analysis project Ga0182004, IMG submission 120479) | Endophyte microbial communities from Sorghum bicolor roots, Mead, Nebraska, USA - 072115-40_1 MetaG | ecosystem: Host-associated > Plants > Roots > Unclassified | place: USA: Nebraska...
CAATGTGGACTTAGAGTCTAAATAAGACTTGGAGTCTTATTTTTTCTACCTCTTTCTTCAATAAATATGCTGCCACATCAGCAAAATATCATAAATAATGTGTAATTAATTGTCTTGGACTCTGTGATAGAGTCTTGCATTGTGAGTGCCCTAAAGGTAATAATAGTAAGATCGAGTTATCTTAATTATTTGCAGCAACAGCCGCGCTAACTAGCTGTTGGTCAGTGTAGTAAAATTAATGGCGATGCATGGGATGGTCATCATGCACTGCATTTCAACGCTGATAGATATAGTGATATGTATATTCACCGCCACTAGCTAATTAATAACTAGCTTGTCCTGCTAGTACTACGTACGTTGCCTATGAGTAGGATGTTGCTTGTACCGTCTGTACAAACAAAGGGATCGGAATGGAAGCACGTAGAAAAAGTCATGCATGCATTTGCTGAGGCGGGACTCAAGGCAAGGCAAAGGCAGTCCGATCCGATCCATGCATGCATGATCATCCCTCCGCCAGCGATGTCAACGTCAACGGATCAACGTAGCTTGTCATCCGATCGAGTATTATCTGTGGCCACTGGCCAGCAGAGAGAGGCAGCTAGCTGACGCCAAATTAATTAAAGGAACCCCCAGCTAGCTAGCTCGTATCGACTAGTAGGAGTGTGTGTGTGTGTGTGTGTGTGTGTGTGTGTGTGTGTGTATATATATACCGTGCCGTGTCACACACATTTCTGTACGTACGTACGTACTATATAAGCTAGGTTCAGCTTTGGCTGCGAGCAGACAACAACGACAGTAGCTAGGAGCATATTCAGCTAGCAAGCAGCGCCTTGCTGTAGTACTGTACCGCCATGGCGAGCAGCAGCAGTATGATGAGCTTCTTCTTGGCCTGCCTGCTGCTGGTGTGCATGGCGGCGTTGATGCAGTGCGCTTCTTCTCAGGGTCAGGGTCCGCCGGTGTTGGCGGTGGCCTCCAACGCGCGAGCCACCACTCTCAAGTGCACCAACACCAAGAACAACAAGACCACCTGCAGCGCCACCTGCAACAAGCGATGCCCTCACAAGTGCCTCATCCAGTGCCCCAGCTGCAAGACTTTCTGCTGTAAGTTGTTGTTCGTTATTCATGCATGCATGGCATATTGGCATGGCATTAGCTAGCTTGATTGCATTATTGCTCCATACATGCAGTGTGCGACTTCTACCCCGGCGTGTCCTGCGGCGACCCACGCTTCACAGGCGCCGACGGCAACAACTTCTACTTCCACGGCAACAAGGACAAGGACTTCTGCATCGTCTCCGACGCCGACCTCCACATCAACGCGCACTTCATCGGCAAGCGCAACCCGGCCATGAGCCGCGACTTCACCTGGATCCAGGCGCTCGGCATCCGCTTCGCGCACCACCACCTCTACGTCGGCGCCGCCAAGACCCCCAAGTGGAACAGCGACGTCGACCACCTCGCGCTCGCCTTCGACGACGACGACCACCTCGACGTGCCGCGCTTCGTCGGCGCCCGCTGGTCACCGCCCACAGCTCCCGCCCTGTCCGTCACCCGCACCGCGCGCGTCAACACCGTCGTCATCGAGCTCAGGGGCGTCTTCCGCATCGTCGCCAACGTCGTGCCCATCACCGCCGAGGACTCCAGGATCCACAACTACGGCGTCACCGAGGACGACGACGACAGCCTCGCGCACCTCGACCTCGGCTTCAAGTTCTACGACCTCACCGACGACGTCCACGGCGTGCTGGGCCAGACCTACCGCCCGGACTACGTCAACAGCCTCAACGTCACCTCCAAGATGCCCGTCATGGGCGGCGCGCCAAACTACCTCTCCTCCGACCTCTTCTCCACCGACTGTGCCGTCGCACGATTTCGCGGCGGACGCCACCAAGCCGCGCCCGCCGTTAATATTGCCATGGTCACCGACGACGACATGGAATAAATAAACACATGTACTCCTATATATATGTGTACTACGTACGTACGTCGTCTTAGCTAGACGTACGACCAGAGGATCTTGATCCATCGTCTCGTTTCCATCTTAATTAATTTCTTCCACACTGAAGAAGAGGAAGAAGAAGAAGCAATAACCACAGTTGTTATTATATATATGTTTGTTATATGCATATATAGAACCGACTGAAATGAAATTATATTCCATAATAAACAAGGCTTAATTATATACAACACATATATATTCCTAAATAAATATATAGTATATACGACATCGAGTTTGGCAGCTGCTTCAATTTTCTTTTTCGAAGAATCAGCTTCTTCAATTTTCAACACTTGTGTCTTCAACATTATTGTTATTCAGTTACATGTGCTTAGCTGGACCGTACACTCCAATATATTTTATATGCATAACCCATTTTATATTTGGTTTAATTTATTCATTATTATATTTTAAATTTAAATAACCAAGTTTGAGTTACCACTTCTGTCCTCTGGTACATATATATATTTGGCAGAATAGTTATTCTGGTCCTGGGGCTCAATTTTATTCCTCATATTTTTCAAAATGGTGGTTTCAATACTTGAACTTCTCTTTTGGGCTCATTTTTCATTCTAGGATCATCTTTGGCGATTGTTTTAGTACTCATACTTTTATTTCTGGGCTCAATTTCATCCTTGAATTAACATTGTGCATTTCAATCTAGTCATAGTTCTCGGAAGAAATCAAACACAAAATGAAAAGCTTGAGAACTAGAACGGTCACTTTGATAGTCCTGAGATATGAATTAAGCCCAAAATCAAAGTTTGAGGACCTCAATGATATATGGTACTCAAATCTCGAGCATCTCCAACAACTTGGTAAATTTTACTTGTCAAATCTTGAGTTATAGCAAGTTGCTAATTTGTTTAGCACAAGAAAAAAGGATGTGTCTCCAATAAGTTGCTATTCTCACTTGGTAAAAATAGAGGATGACAGATGGGACCCGCTCACTTGGTAAAAGAATATGTGTCTCCAACAAGTTGCGTTCTGGATAGCAACTTGGAAAATTTAGCAAGTTGAGATAAGAAGTTGTTGGAGGAGGATTTTTATGCTTTTAGCAAATTTGGTAGGATAGAATGTTGAAATACCAAGTTGTTGGAGATGCTCAAAGAAATAGAGAATTTTGGTTTCTTTAGGATGGGGCTTGGCATTTTAAAGTTGGGCCTGTGGCCCACCTCATGAAGTCACAAACTCACAACAAACTGAAGGAACAGCCCATGAGTCTATAACCAAGCACCACGGCCATGGCCTTCCCCGGCGACGGGGAACACGCCGCCGCCAATACCGCCGGCGACGCGGTGGTCCTAGAGATCACCGACACATCATCCGTCTCCGCCGCCCGTGCTCCATCCTCACCTCATCCCCTGCCGGTCTCCATCTCCGACCTCGCGTGCTTCGACCCGCTCCCATCCCCAACCGTCGCCGTTCGCGTCGACCGACACAGGCAAGCGAGCGCTCTCTCATCTCAACCTAACCCCTAGCTGATTCCTGCGCTTTGGTAATTGAATCCTGTCTTGTGGCAGGCTAATCGAGAGCTCCTCCTACTTCCGCGCGCTCCTCGGCGGCAGCTTCAGGTCAGCGAAAACCCAAGCCTCGAGCTACTACTACTACAAGTTAGTGACGACTGGGCAGGGTATCTCATGGACGCTATTTGTGTGCAGTGAATCCGGCCGAGAGCATGTGCACGTGAGCTGTAATTTGGAGGCTGCCGTGCAAGTGCTGCGCTACCTTTTTGAGCCTTCCGAGAGCTTCAACATCACGCACGACAATTTCCTTCCGCTGTTGGAGGTACCCAGTGCTGAAAATCTAGCGTTCTACTTAGAAGTTGTGGTTGTCTTGGTTGATAATACAAGAAAATTGCCTTTTCAATTAGTTATGATGGATTTGTTATGTTTCATAAATTCCATGCCATGGGAAAAGGAACAACATTAGTATGACCTCCATTAGCAGTTACCAATGAACTAGTGCCTAACAGAAAGATGGTCATTTAGGCCATACTCGTTGCCAAATAATAATTTGAGGCTAGTGCTACTGCCTTCGGTTGATGTTAGGTGCTACTCTAAGTCTCTAACTTCACTTATCCTCCAGGGAGCTTTGTTTCTTGCTGTTGAGAGCCTTCTAGTGGAGTGTGAAAGATGGTTCAGCACCATAGCCTCTCAAACTTCCGCCATTGTTTCAGTTCCATTAGATTTCATAATTGAAGTCTGGGACTTTGCTCAAGAGCATGGTGAGTGTCTTTGTTATGGTTAGCTAATATCTTCCATTTTTAACAAAATCTAATCAACTCTTTGACCTTCTTTTTTTTTGGCCGACTTTCGATATGTTTGCAGGTGTTACTTTTGTTCAAGACATTTGCCGAGAATTTCTAGCTCAGAATTTTGTAGGTACAATTACTGCATTACCATTGTACATTCACTCGGTGCATATTATTTAAGAAATATATCTCCTGGCGATGTTTGGTTTCTTTCTGATATGCAACGTGCTTTCTGTACCACTACCATTCTGTGGACCATGCAGGCACATGTTATCTCAAGAAGGTCATTTAATAAAATACCTTATGATTTGCTATGTTCAACGATCGAATGTCCACATCTGACGGTGGATAGGTTCGTTGTATCTTTTCTCAGTGTTATTCTATAACATGCTTTCCGTGACTTCTCTCTGTGAAGGAAAATAATCTGCTGCCCTTGTCCAGTGAAAAACAATTGTGTGAAGCAATTTTGTATTGGGTTTCAGAAAATATGAAAACCTGTGAACAATCAAACCCCAACTCAGTAGATGGCCACCTCTTCCTTCTTAGCAAGGTACACTATTCCTCAAAATATTTGGGTAGTATTTAGTGTCAAATCTTTTCTGCCTCCTTCAGTATGTGCTCCATCATGAATCTGGCTGTCTTGACTTGTGTATATCTTTTCATTTGGACTGTTTCTGCAGGTGAAGATATGCCTTTTACCTTTGGGATTTGCTGCAGGTACAATTCCTAGATCTATATATTTTAAGTGATAACAGACATTTCTCATGTTTGTTCCTTTTTTTACACCTCACATCTTCCATTATTTATTGTCATGTATTAGTAATGCAATGGAAAATTGTATTTTTAGGAACAAAGAGGCATTGGTTTGAGTTTGGAAACAACATCGTCTGCACAATTCTTGATCTTCTCAAGGACAGCTTGAAAACTTTATTGGATGCTATTGCTGATGATAACTTGGAGAGATATTGCATTAGAATAACAGAATATTCAAAGGTTTATCCACTTCCATTTTACTAATATTGCAATGATACATTTAAGCTGTCTAGAATGAATTCTTCAACTTTGTGTTTCGTTCTCTTTTTTCTTTTTTTCTTGTTGCTTTGCAAAATATATACTACTATTTTTAGTGAACAGAACTTAATGCAACCTCTTCATGTACTTTAATCTGATCAAATGCTGGGAAATAGGTGAAGTTTATGATGTGATAGTTCAGGTTGACTATATCTTTTTACAAGATTCATGTTCTCCAAAATATTTTTGCTATGATAATGGTTTGCTTATCTTCCTTTTCAAAAAGGAAAATTACAAATGCATTAGCCTTGACCTTCACTGTCCATAGCAGATCATGCACTCTGTCTATTTTTAAGGAGGATGATTTTATTTTGCAGAACATAGTGCTTTCAGGATGTCCCCAAGTAACTACAGCATTCTTGTACATATCTGTTCTCCCTACTGATCTGGATGTTTCATTTAAGAGAAGGATAGTGAGTTCATACACCCAGGTTGATCATCGAAGCTTCATTCTTTATGATGAACTAGAGAAGGCTGCTAAAACCTTATCATTCAAGAATGTACACATGGTGGATATTTCGAAATGTCCAAATGTTCATTTTGGTGCAGCCATTGACTGGTTGAAGTTGTTTTTTCCAGAATTAAGGATATTCAGGGTTTCACATTGTTTATCGTTTCAATTTGATGATTTACTGTATCTGTTACTGAGATGTCCATGGATTGATGAAATTGATATGACTATTGATACTAGCACTGTAACACCCCAACATTCAGTAGTCTCATCTAGTTCAGAAGTCCTAAGCAAAGTGAAACCAAATCAGAAAAGATATGGCATACATTGTCCACCATATGACATGCAACTGAATTCTGTTTTCTTAAATATATCAAGATTGACATTGGAAGGCAGAAGTGATATTGATGGTAATGGAAAAGTTTTGTGCTTATCATCTCTTGCTTTGCAGCTGTGCGTATTGTTATGACCTTGCTGCAAGCTAGTAACTTCATTGTTAGCATGTGTGCAGATGTGGGCTTGCTGGAGATATCTGTTCTGAAAAGTTCTCTCTGCTATATAAACATCAGAAACTGCTTCCTGTTGACAGATGATGGTATTTCTAACCTTCTGATGAAGTGTACAAAGATCCATTCAATGGTTCTTTCTTATACTTCTTTTGGAAATCGATCAATTCAAACGCTATGCGCTACCAATCCTTCTGGCCACAACAGTGGAAATGCTCATGTTATGGCATTTTATATGCAAGAATTACATCTGGATGGCTGCAAGGGTAAAAACTGTTCTCTTTGTCTCATGCCCCAGGTCCCTCCATGACTGAGCAAATGATAACTTATTTTTATGACACCTTAAATATGATGCTATGCTTGTTTTTCAGTTATCATTGTGTTTGCCTTTCACTACCTAGGCATGTTGGTTGATATAGGTATATGTCAATATGTAGGTCTTGACTCTGCTGCTTTGTCACAGCTAATGAGTATTATAAGTATCACAAAGTTTCTGAGCTTAAGGGAAACATCACTTACAGATGGTGCACTCTGCAATTTTGTTGGCTCTAGTCTCGAGTACCTTGACGTTTCAGAGACTGTGGTATGATTTTCTGTTTGAATTATTGTTTTTGTTCAGTATGCCTGATCACTTCTTTTATATTAATGTGTCTATTTTTTAGAAAATATTTATCATACTGATTATGTAATTTAGTTTTGAGCTTCTAACTAATCAAGCACTATGATTGACCAGTTCATGAAACACTCATACTGGAATGTTCACTGAGCTAGGAGACTATTGATGAGTAATACATAGTGCACTGTGGGGCTATTATTTCTATCAGGTTTATATGTTATACTCCCTCCATCCCTAAATAAGTGTCGCTATGGGCCTATGGTATTCGTGTCGGTCAAACTTTTTAAAGTTTGACTAGGTTTGTAGAAAACATTAACAATATTTGTATCTCCAAATAAGTTTATTATAAAAATAGATTGAATGGTCTATCTAAAGATACTAATTATGTACTACAAGTATTAATATTTTCTTGTATATATTTGGTCAAAGATAAAAAAAAGTTTGACTTCCTAGGAAGCGAAAGCGTGTATTTAGGGACAGAGGGAATACACTTATACTGCCTTCAGGCTGCAGGGTGATAGAAGTATAAGGTTTTTCATTATGTTGACAAACTTTTCCGCTACTTTATTTTAGTATGACAGCTATCAGTTTTACCATCGCTGGTCCAAAGGACAAACCCCAAAAGTTTATTGTTAAATTTGTGTTTTTTTCATGTACCATTATAGAGTGTGCTTAATTCTTTACTTTTTGTCCATTCACTCACAGATTTCTATGGTATCATTAGCGCCAGTTATACGAAGAAATTGTAAATTGAACTGTCTGAAAACAGCTGGATGCCATAGTCTTCTGTTGGAATGTGGTAATGTAGAACATATCAGTGGTAACAAGTATGGAGATTTTCTACAGGAGGTAGGAATTACCTGCTGTTTGGAGGATGTTGAAATGGGCTGGGGATTTTGCCCTATTCGAATCGAAGATCTTGTTCCTTCTTTTAGCAAAGTAAGGAATATGACAATTGGTCTCGGCACAGCATTAGCTGAGAATGTCCTGTGTGCTGTTCCTATGATTTGTCCATTCCTCGAGTCTTTGATTCTGAGGTTTCAGGTGTGCCCCAACACTCTATGGCATGTTAAATTAAATATGAACTTGTGCTTTTCACTCCATAACAAATTGACAATATACATCCAGGTGATATCTGACAGAGTTGTTAGAAATCTATTGGAATCAGCAACGAATCTTCAGGTGCTTTGCCTGCACTATTGTCTTGGAAGTTTAACTTCATTTAGCTTCCAAACAAAGGCACCTGCATTAAGAGTATTGCGGCTTCATTGGGTAACTCCATGGCTTACAAATGATGACTTGACAATCCTTACAGAGAATTGTGATTTGGCTGAACTTTCACTGTCTGGTTGCAAACTCCTTGACTCCAGTAAGTTTTACTTTCAAATCCAGAACGTGGCTCCACCTGTAATTTGGTCATTTGGGTCTTCACTTTTTCTTGATCTACAGGCTCTCAAGACATCATCTCATCTGGGTGGCCAAAATTGGCACTTTTGCACCTTGAGGTATGCCTAACTGCAACTTTTATCTCGACAGTTCGAGTAAATCTTATTATTGTGTCAGTGCTGAATATCTGTTATTTTTTCCTCTAAAAATCAAAATTCGGGGTTCAGTTGCTAATATAAGTAGTTAAGTATATAATAACTAAATAAATAGGACTTGCTTTACTGGTGGGGCAGCAAAAGCCTCTTTAAAAGAGTAGCTTATAAAACTAACTGTTAGGAACCCTAGCTCTTCCGGGTTTGGGACGGAAGCTGTATGGATGGGAGATCAAGGGTCATGGCTTGAGCGAGCGAGGGCGGCGAGCAGGTGATGTGGCTGGCGCGCGAGGGAGATGGAGAGGCAGCTAGGGTTTTCCTGGCTCCCTGAGGAAGCCTGAAACAATAATATTGTTTCTGCTTAATTGCTGCATAATAGTCTTACAGAATATTTATATGTCCTCCTCTCTCTAAAAATAGAAATAACTCCCTAATAATTATAATAATTCTAGTAATAATAGATAGACAACGATTTGGGCCTTGAGCCCTCTCATGCGCACGCACCCCGTTAGCCACTGGCGGGCCTTTGTCGTTCATAGTGGACGTCCATCATAACACTAACAAAATAGCATGTCCATATTTTATGTGCCGGCATGTACTCTACAGCTCTATTTCATTCACTGCCAAATGTTTTAGATTAGTTAAAATTTAATTTTTATATGTATTTGACTTCCAATACTATAAAAAATTATAGTTTACAAATATCTAAATCTCTACTCAATATCTGAAACCATTTTCATCCTGTAAATGCTATCTTTTATGGATGGCATTACTTTTGCATATACAGGAATGTGGTAAAGTAACCGTTGAAGGAGTTTCTTCTTTTTTCAATTGTAAAGCTTTGGAAGACATCCTACTACGGCACACGGTGAGTATGAAAAGTCATAGCTGGTTCTTGAGATATAGTTCTGGTGGTGAGTCCTAAAACACAACGTAGGACCATACTAAATGATGCGAGCAACTTAATGCTTGTTAGCTGCTACTCAAAGAGGAAGTGGTGCCTGGCATGGTCACAGTCAAAACAAACTTTCACCATGCTATTGCAAAATCGCAGTCCATCTATATGTCATTTGCAGGATGTATGCAAGTGTAACTTTTCTTTGTTGAAGAAGTTGAATTGTCTGTTGGTTACATAGTTTCTGAGAGTTGAGAACCGCAGGGTAGGGGCATTGGAAGGAGCATCATAGACGATGCTATCAGAGAGGTGCCTTCCTTCTCTAGTTGTTACCATGGCACCATCGCCATCGGTTTTGAAAGCTGTAACTTGGTGACCTTTATTGCAGTTACCACTTCTGCGGAAGCTGGCTTTGGATCTTTGTGATGCCTGTGAAGAAGGTTATGATAGCCCAAATGTGAGCGCCGAAAAAGATTTCTATCTGTAGCTCTGATGAGATAGATGCTAATATAGTGCTGTCATTATTTTGTAGATTGCGGAAGGGACGATGATTAGAAGTGTAAGGATGAGTCGATGCAAGACGATGAAGGGGTCCTGTTTGGAGGTCCCTAGACAAGGGTCTTCAAGGCCGGTGCACAAGGACACCGTAGTGCTGGAATGGAGCAGCAGAAGGCTCACAACCACCATAGTGAAAGAAAGAGTGTGATAAGCCTCTTTTCTGTACCTGATGAAGAACAAGAGTAGTCCACAACATATGTGGCTTGTATGAATGTTGTTTTTTTTTTCCCTTTCTGCTGATTTTGAATGCTTTGTCTGTGTGAAGTTATACAAGTGTGACGGACACGTACTTGGTTCCATGCTTTTGTTTGTATGTATGGTACCAAACGAAGATCATTTCTGACAAGTTTGTCCCGGGACCAAACGAAATGTACTCTCATATGTTGTGTTGATCCACGAACAAAATTTGAGACTGAACTTTTGTATGTATAGTATTTTCATTTCATGCGCTTTCTTCAGAAAAAAAAAAGATTGTCGTAGAGTTTGGAATTTTTGGATGACCATATTCAAATTATTCATGTTTGAAAACTACAGTTGTAAACAGTAATTTGAATGCAGTAGTTTTAGTAGCAAGCGCATGTATAACATCAGCAGAGGCAAATAAATACTGTCCCCCCACGTCATCAACTAGCCTGAATCATCAGGTTTCAAAAAAAAAAAAACTAACCTGAATCATCAATCAAGAAAACTTTAAAAGTATTTTAATAAAAAAAAAAGGTTTACTGCTTAACCCTCCTCACCGATCTGCCTGCCAGTTCCCCGCCTCCCCACCTCCGCCGCCGGTTAGGGATGGCCGACACCTCCGCCGCCGCCGCCGCTGCAAACCCTAGCCCTGGCGCCGGCGAGGAAGGAGCCGCCTGCTCTCCGCCGTCGCCGTCTCAAAGGGGGCGGGGCAAGGTGGTTATCGTTATGGGCGCCACGGGAGCCGGCAAGTCGCGGCTGGCCGTCGACCTCGCGGCCCACTTCGCCGGCGTCGAGGTGGTCAGCGCCGACTCCATGCAGCTCTACCGCGGCCTCGACGTCCTCACCAACAAGGTCCCCCTCCACGAGCAGAACGGTCTGTCTCTGACTCACACCGCCTCCTACTCAGTTCCCCAACTTGAGTTTCCTCTCAGATTAAATGCTCGAACCCGTTCCATGCGTTATTCCAGGTGTTCCTCATCATCTCCTTAGCGTGATTGATCCCTCCGTTGAGTTCACTTGCCATGATTTCCGCGACCATGCCGTTCCGGTAAGCCATTGCTGCTGCCGCTGCCTCCACAAGTTTCAGTACTTGCTCTAGTTGGTCCTGTTCAGCCTTACTGGACCTGTGTCACATGATAGTTAACGCCTTCCCCTCTGCTCACAGATTATACAGGAAATATTGGATCGCGGTGGCCTCCCTGTGATTGTCGGCGGCACAAACTTCTACATCCAGGTTCTAATTTAAGTGTCCTGATTTCTGTATCGTTTGAGTCCATCTGCTTTCTGTGTGACCGCAGTGTCTGAACTACTGTCGTGTTTTTGCCCACAAAATACTTCAGAGTCTTGTTAGCCCATTCCTCTTTGATGATATGGCAGAAGAAATGCACGACTGTACTTTGAGAGAACACATAGATGATGATAGAGGTGAGTAATAAATCATGTTAAACGTTCCTTGTTCTTAGTGTGTAGCTCAATTCCCAAACAGCGGTTGACATGTCTGTTATCTATGCCAATCAGGCCTTACCAATGATGATGAAGGCAGTGGGTATGAACGCTTGAAGGATATTGATCCTGTGGCTGCGCAAAGGATCCATCCAAACGACCATAGAAAAGTAAGGGTGTTGCCCCAAGTTTCCCGACTTTATACAACTCTATCATGTTAGAATTCCTTCTTGTACAGGTGCTCATTTTCCTACAACCATTGATTGTTCTGTGTTTTTCCATTCTGCATGGGTTTGTCTATTGCAAAGATCAAACGCTACCTCGAGTTGTATGCAACGACAGGTTCCCTACCCAGTGATCTTTTTCAAGGAGAGGCTGCTAAGGTGAGGAATTTCGCTATACTTGTCTGCTCAGTGATTTTTATCAATCTTGTAGAAATCCCAGTGAAATACCCTCCATTTGTCATGAACGTGATGAACCCATAATTGCCTTGCAACTCTCCTTTTCTTTTCCGATTTGAGTTTATAAACTTGCTGGGAATTCTAGATGTCTTAAATGAGATCATTGGTCGTGTCAGAACAGAAATGGGGTCGACCTAGTAACTCCAGATTCGACTGTTGTTTCCTGTGGGTAGATGCTGATCTTCAAGCTCTGGATAGTTATGTCAACAAAAGGGTCGATTGCATGATGGAGGCTGGCCTGCTGAATGAAGTATGCAACATATATGATGCAGATGCTCTTTATACCCAAGGGCTGCGGCAGGCCATTGGGGTTCGTGAATTTGACGAGTTTTTCAGACTATATTTACCAAGACAAGAATCTGGTGAGGATTCTTCTGCAAACTTGTTAGATATACATGACGATCAGCTTAAGAGCTTGTTGGATGAAGCTGTTTCCCAGCTGAAGGCAAACACTCGCAGATTAGTTCGACGTCAAGTAAGCACTTAGTATCCTGTGTATTTTTATGTTAATTGTCATCTTTTACAACAGTCTGTCTGAGCACTGACACTTGCTCACTGTAAGCTTCTCACCCTATTTTCCCTTAATAAAAGAGACGAAGACTGCACCGACTGGGTAAAGATTTTGGGTGGAATTTGCATCACTTTGATGCAACTGAAGCATTCTGCTGTACGTAAGGCCATCTATAACACCTTTCGTGTGCTGTCAAATGCGATTGCCTTCTCTGCTGAAACTCATAATCTCTTGTGCATGTTTCGATAGGTGCCACTGGGGACTCATGGCAAAAGAAAGTTGTTGAACCTTGTGTGGATGTCGTAAAAAGGTTCTTGTCCGATGATTCAACTGTTTTACCAAGCACGAGCGCCTCAGATGGTGTGGTTGGGAGCGTAAGGGGCCCGTCAAGAGAGCTGTGGACACAATATGTGTGCGAGGTGACTCTATTTTTCCGAGAGCTGTATGCATATGATTACTGAAGAATGCATGGATCATTCTGAATGCTGTGTTTATTTAATTTACAGGCCTGTGACAACCGGGTGCTTCGAGGGGCGCACGAGTGGGAGCAGCACAAGCAAGGGCGAGGTCACCGGAAGCGAGTGCAGCGCCTGAAGCAGAAGAGCCTGAGGCCACGGCCATTGCTGTCGCAAGACTGCAACTGATGGAGTGATGGTGATGGCAGCTGCAGGTGGCCATTGGTTTTGTTCCCAATCGAGTGATGGGGCATGCAGTTCCAGGTCTTGAGCAGTAGACGAGCTGAAAAGCGTTTTAACATGATGAATCACATGTATGTATGTATGTGGATGGGGTTATTGGTCTTGCTAATGAGTTCAGTGAAGAATGTTTTTTTATTAATAATTTGGTGATCTGCGGCACGTGCGTTTTTTGACTTGTGATGGTGGTAGTGGTGATGAGAACCAAAGTAAATGGCAGCAGGCCAGCAACAAAAACGGCGGGGGCCAAAAAGCGGGCTGGTGGCAAGACGTGGTCCAAGTCGAAACAAAACATGTCTCGCGCACTCATCACAAACTTGCTAGGCTGACAGCGACATGCTCCCCAATGGGGTAAATTTTCGCCACGCCGACGGAGAATATCTCCATGCTTTAGCTGAAGCAGGCACAGGCCCGGTGCTCCTGTTTGTAATTATATAGGCTCTGTATTGGTTTTCCTTATTAAATTTTTAGCTAGCTAAACTTTAGTTATTTTAGTAGCTAAAGTTCCAAATACATTGATTAAAAAAACTAAAATAATTTAGTTCCATTAGTCTAGTTCTATTAGTCACCAAGAGTAGCTAAAATAATTTTAACTAGCTAAAATTTAGCAAGGAGAACCAAACAAGCGGCAGCGAGGGATCAGCTAGTACTAGGTAGCTTGCACACCTCCGAATCTCCTTCCTCTTCATTAGAGCATCCGTTTCACGATGTTGTTGGGTCCGCACGGCACCGGCACACACAACATAGTATGAAGTCGATCTTCGTGGATACATGAACAATGATCCAAAGAGTACAAATTTGACACATTCTTTTTCTTTTCTTTGAACACCTATGTACACATACGCACGCTCAAGTCTATAAACACATGCACCCTTATTACATGCATACATCGCATCTAGGATATAAACCCGATTGGACATATTCGATGACAGAGAAAATGGTTGCTGAGCTCATAAATTCTATATATTCAATTAAAATATTGGTACAATACTCCATATATTGTATAATATTTTGTCAAGAGAATGGACAATCTTGATTCAGTTGTTCTATATCAAGAGTGTCCTTTCTGTTAGCAAAAGTAGTTTTATATTCTCGATCGTGGACTAACTACTAGGTCGGTTAATGATTGAATCTTTTTAGGTCTTGTTTGGATGCACATGTATCATCTACTTCAACTCAATCCATGCGTGTTGGAGTGGATTGGGATGGACTTAGTTCAAGCTCCGCCCTAAACCACTACAACACACATGGATTGAGATGAATATGACTGCATCCAAACAATCTCTTAATTAAAAATAAATACCACTTGATTAGGACTTCTTTAAGCCAATAGGAAGCAGGATTAAGCCAGCTCAGCTCCTCCCTAGTTTATTCCAATCTTCGACAACATCATTGATGTTTCACATTGCTTATGAGAGACCATCCCCTCGCTGATAATTGATTTTGTTTTCCATCTTCAACAACATTAGTTATGTGTGGCAATGCATACAAAAGTGGAAGAAAAAACAAACCTATTATGTACAAAAGTAGAATGGATTGACACTGGTGGAAGGATGTTATTAAAATTGGCGCGGCACCATGGCCCATCATGTTCCCTCGAAAAGTATCATGTTGCATTTTGTTTCATCGGTGCTCTGAACGGACCGTCTTTGTTGAATTGGTCAAACTTAAGATGGTCTAGAACTAGGACAAAAGTAGGACATAAATTGGTCATTGTATTATGAATTTTAATAAAAAAAGATACCATTATTATTCAAGGAAAAAACAAAACAATATGAGCGCACAACCAACGAACTAAAAAAGGGCCACGGTTCCAAACCCAAAGAAAAACCATATGAACAAGTGTTCCCAATAAGTCCGCTGATCAGTCAAAGAAAATACATTTTTGTTGTAAATAAAAAAGAAAATACATTTTTGTTGTAAAGAAAAGAGGGGGGAAAAAAACCAAAGAGCTGCATGTGATGTGTGTGTGATTCATTAAACTGCAGAAGAGGCACCGACCTGCGGAGCTTGTCACAAAGATACAGATACGGTAAGGCAGCACAGCGCTTGTTGCAAATTTTTTGGTTTTTGGCTACTGTAGTACTTTCGTTTTTATTTGACAAACATTGTCCAATTATAGAGTAACTAGACTCAAAAGATTCATCTCACAAATTACAG